>ERZ1673752.976-NODE-976-length-44106-cov-6.684479_pt1 | contig 44106 bp, 34 predicted proteins | sample MGYA00580195_ERZ1673752 | MGnify/ENA primary metagenome ERZ1673752 (study PRJEB41218, sample SAMN15661744) | gut metagenome | host: Homo sapiens | place: Canada: London | collected 2015-08-20/2019-03-30 | study: EMG produced TPA metagenomics assembly of...
AAGGAAAGTCTCTAAAAGCTGATGTTTTTAAAAGACTACTTTTCAGTACCCACCTTTAAAATCGTTGTTTCGCAAATGAACATTGAGAAACAATAAACACTGTTAAACGGCGTGAAGCCTTTAATCAGCGTTTATTTAAGTATAAATCACAAAAGAAAAAAATAAAAGGGGGTAAATGCGCAGAAAACGTTTTTTCTTTCTTTATTTTAGCGAATTGTTCAAAATTTCAACTGCTATATCTAAAAGCCTTATTCCAGCTTTTAGATATAACATCCTATCGGCTACTTGGTTGTCTACGCTCCTTTGTCCCTCGAGTCAAGCGCTGCGAGCAAGCTGCGTACCCGAATGCGGATTGCACCGAGGTTTGCGCCTTCGTCGATTTTGAGCAGGGTGTACATTTTGTGGTGCTTCGCTAAAATTTCGCTTACCTGATCGGCGGTTACCGCGTCCAGTCCGCAGCCGAAACTGGTTAGTTGAATGAGCTCCAAATTTTTGGTTCGGCTCACAAATTCCGCAGCGCGGTATAACCGGTTGTGGTACACCCATTGGTCAACGACTCGAAGCGGACGCTCCACTTTTCCGAAATGGGCAATCGAATCTTCCGTGAAAACAAACAAGCCTAAACCGGTCAGCAACTCAGGAATACCGTGGTTCAATTCCGGATCGATGTGGTACGGACGCCCGGCAAGAACGATGCCCCGCTTTTTTTTACGGGTGAGTTCTTTCAACGCACGGATACCTTCCGCCTTTACATCAGCTCGAAACCGCTCCTGTTCCTCCCATGCGATATCGAGGGCGTGATCGATTTCCTCTTTGCGGATATCAAAAAGTTCCCCAAGTTCTTCAAAGAGCCGCGCTTTCAATGCTTTTTTATCGAATATCGGCAAAAATGGATTGAGGTATCGAATATCGTTTGATTGCCTCAAAACCTCGATGTTGTTTTTAATTACTTCGGGATAGCTTGTTACAATCGGGCAGTTATAGTGATTGTTCGCCGTCTCGTCTTCTTTCCGTTCGTAGGGAATGCAGGGATAAAAAATTGTCTTTATTCCTCGTTGTAAGAGCCACTCAATCGCACCGTGCGTAATTTTTCCGGGATAACAAACCGATTCGGAAGGAATGGACTCCAGCCCCAGTTCGTAAATTGATTTATTGGAACGTGCGGAAAGCACGACTTGAAATTTCAGCTCGGTAAAAAAGGTAAACCAGAGCGGATAATTTTCGTACATGTTTAGCACGCGGGGAATCCCGATTTGTCCGCGTTTCGCTTTGTCTTTTGCGAGCGGTACGTAACTAAAAAGACGGTGATACTTCCAATCGTACAGGTTCGGGAGCGCTTCGCGTTTTTGAGGGACTGCAAGGTGCACCCCTTCGATTTCGAGCCCCCGCTCACATCGGTTGCCGGTTACAAAGGTACGAAATTCGGTACCGGTCGGCAATGTCGTGTTGGAAAAAGTGTTGATTGTGAGCAAGCAATTATTCGGACACTTTCCGCATCGGGTTAATTTCAAATCAACGTGAAAGTTTTTCAAATCCGAAAGAGTTGCAATCCCTGATGTTGTATTGGGATTACTGCCGGCTTCCCGCCACTGCTCCAAGGCGATGAGGGCTGCCCCATAGGCACCCATCAAACCGGCAACATCGGGACGAACAGCTTTTTTACCGGAAATATATTCAAACGCACGCAACACGGCATCGTTATTGAAAGTCCCGCCTTGCACGATTACTTTGTGTCCGATACTATCGGCATCCCGTAGTTTAATTACTTTGAAAAGCGCATTTTTAATAACGGAGTACGAAAGTCCCGCTGAAATATCCCCGACGGACGAACCTTCTTTTTGGGCTTGTTTTACGCGGCTGTTCATAAAAACGGTGCAGCGACTCCCGAGGTCGACCGGTTTTTCCGCGAGCAGCGCTTTTTGGGAAAAATCCTCAACACTCATTCCGAGCGAGCGTGCGAAGTTATCCAAAAAACTGCCGCAGCCGGACGAACACGCTTCGTTTAGTTGAATACTTGTGATCGCGCCGTTTTTCATCGTGAGGCACTTCATATCCTGTCCGCCAATGTCAAGTAAAAACTCAACACCGGGGAGAAAAAACTCAGCTGCTTTATAGTGCGCGATCGTTTCAACTTCGCCATCATCGGCGCCGACTGCCGCTTGGAACAGTTTTTCGCCGTAACCGGTTGAAACGGTTCGGGCAATATGTGCCGTATTCGGCAGTTCATGGTATAGTTGCTGGAGCATTTCAACGGCAAGTTTTACCGGATTTCCGGCATTGACGTCGTAAAAACGCCACAAAATTGCGCCGTTTGTGTCAATTAAAACGGCTTTGGTTGTTGTTGAACCGGCATCCAAACCTAAAAAAACGGGACCATGTGCCTGTGCAATATCGGCAACCAGCGCTTTTTCCTGCGAATGCCGTTTACGAAACTCGGCAAGTTCGGCTTCGTCTTTGAAAAGCGGCGTAAGCCGCTGAATTTCATGCAACTCGGCGGTTTTTATTTTTTGCAGCGCGGTATCAAAATCATCAACGCACAAACAGTTATAGCGCTTCGCCGTTTCAGATTCGGTTTCATCTTCCGGTACGGTTAGCTCCGTTAAAGCCGCCCCCATAGCGACAAAAAGTTGCGCGTTTTCAGGAACGATCGTTTGTTCCGGTGTCAGTTTGAGGGTTTCAATAAACCGCGTGCGAAGTTCCGTTAAAAAATGGAGCGGACCGCCTAAAAACGCGACGTTACCGCGAATCGGTTTTCCGCACGCTAAGCCAGAAATGGTTTGATTCACCACCGCTTGAAAAATACTGGCGGCGATGTCTTCGCGGGCGGCTCCTTCATTGATGAGTGGCTGCACATCGGTTTTTGCAAAAACACCGCAACGGGCAGCAATCGGATACAGCGTTGTGTAGTTTTTTGCAAGTTCGTTCAAGCCGCTAGCGTCCGTTTCCAGTAACGCCGCCATCTGGTCGATAAACGCACCCGTTCCGCCGGCGCAGGTTCCGTTCATCCGCTGCTCAATGTTTGCGCCGTCGAAGTACGTAATTTTTGCGTCTTCACCTCCCAGCTCAATAATAACATCGGTGTGCGGAATGAGCTTTCGCACGGCAACGGTCGCCGCCGACACTTCTTGCACAAACGGAATATTGAGCCACTGTGAAACGGCTAAACCGCCTGAACCGGTTACAATCGCTGAAATAACCGCTTGCGGAGAAACTTGTTCGCGGATAGTTTGAAGCGCTTCACCTACAATCGAAACAATCGTATTACGAATATCCGCGCGATGGCGTTCATATTTTGAAAAAATTATTATATTATTTGCGAGGGCTACCACTTTGACGGTTGTTGAACCGACATCAAGCCCCAACCTTACATCATAGTTTAACACATCTTAACGATAATCAAAAAGTGTAAAAAGGTCAAGCTCAAAAATTATTAAAAAAATTACAATAAATTAAATATAACGGGTTGACTTTTGTTGAAAAAGTGTATATACTCTCGCGAAAAATTGGGGGCATCTATGACAAATCCTTTTATGACGCGATCGTTGACAATTATCGACGACTTATCAATCGAAGAACGAAAATTCCTTTTTGAAAAAACGCATCTTTTAAAAAAAGCAATTCAAGAAAATGACACAAAAACGATTGATAGTTTTCGGATTAATGATCCTGACTTCGGTATTTACGAAGTGTTTTTGGAGGCGAGTACCCGTACACGCGAATCATTTAAAAATGCGGCGGAGTTTCATCACATCAAGTTGAGCAGCTTAGCGGTTGAAAGTTCTTCTTTTAATAAAGGTGAAAGTTATGCCGATACGTTTAACACGTTGAGCGGTTATAACAACAGTATTTTTATTGTGCGGAGTAAACTTGAAGGTGTGTGCAAATGGCTTGAAGATGAAGCAAAGCTGTTTGCGATCCGTAATGGCTTAAAACGCAAGCCGGCTTTTATCAATGCCGGTGACGGAAAACACGAACATCCGACGCAGGAACTTTTGGATGAGTTTACGTTCATTGAAGATAAAAACTTTTCAACGGATTCGATTCACATTGCGTTAGTCGGCGATTTGTATCATGGACGAACGGTTCACAGTAAAGCCGACGGTTTGTTGATTTTCGACAAAGTAAAAGTTGACCTCATTGCACCCGACGATCTCGCAATGCCGGCGAACTACAAAAACAAAATGCTGGAAAACGGCTTTGAAGTCCGCGAGTTTTCTTCTATTGAAGAATATTTAAACCAAAGCGATGTTGCAAAAATTTGGTATTTTACGCGTCCGCAGCTTGAGCGAATGGGGGAACGGATTTTGAAAAAGCAGGATGAATTGCGCGCGACCATAACATTCCGCAAAGAATTTATGGACAAAGTTCCCAAAGGTACGAAGTTTTATCATCCGCTGCCGCGGCACCGTGAACATCCCACTATTCCGACATTCCTCGATGAAACGGAATTGAACGGTTGGGAGCGTCAGTCAATCAACGGTATGTATGTGCGAATTGTACTTCTGTCACTCGTTGCCGGTAAAGTCGGGGCGGATTTTAAAGGTAAAATCGCTGATAAAGCTGCAAAACGCAAGCACATCACCGAAGAAGAATATATCGTAAAAGTGGATCCGAAAAACAATGCGGTTGAAGACGAGCGTTTTTCCGAGGGCGTGCGTCCCATTCAGGAAGGCATTGTCATTGATCACATCTGCCGCGGTGATGACCCTGCGACCATCCGGAGACACATGGCGAACATTATCAAAGTTGCCGGACTGGAATCGGGCAAAGGCGGCGAATGGGTTTCCACTTCGAAAAAAGATCCCGGCGTTTTTAAGGGTATTATTTTCCGCCCCGGAAAATATGAGCTGTCACGGGCATGGCTAAAACGTTTAGCGGCGGTTGCGGCTGGTTGCACGCTCAATATCATCAAAGACGGCAAGATAACGGAAAAATACCGCACGCACCTGCCGCCGCGGATTTATAACTTTGACGACATTGCATGCAAAAACGAAGACTGCATTTCGCATCCGAAACAAGCCGAGGGCGCGCCTGCAATTTTTTATCGCACGCACGACAACCAATACGCTTGTCAATATTGCGGAGCGGTGCATACGTTCAAAGATATCTGGAACGTTTAACTTCGTCGCTGAAATAGTGCGGTGTATATCATCTCCGCACTTTTTTTCCTGTATGCCAGCGAATATTTTTAACATACCAATGAAAAAATTTTTCATCGTTGATGAGCAAGGTACACGTATAAAATGTATTAAAAGATAAGGCGGGAAATTTATTTTGTAAAAGCAATGAGCGAACTGTTTCACCCTCTTCGCCGTTGAAAGAACCCAAAATAAAAAGAGCAACCGTTTTAGATTCTTCACCCGTTAGCGCAACGCATTTTTTTACTACATGATTTTTGTCAACGGTACTCGGTTCAATAATAAAAGTACAGCCTGCTAATTCCGATTCGGGAACACACAATTTACCGTACGGAATGATATTTGAAAAACGGGCAATGTGCCGGTTGAAAAATTTTTGTTCGTCGCAAAGTTGTGCCGTGATATTGTCTGCGGGAAAAAGCGCGTTGATTGATTGCCGCATTAAAAACTTCTCCGCTGTTCTTTAAAGTTTGTTTTCAAATCCTCGTTGTATACGCGTTCAACGGCAATTGAAGTCGGCGCTCCTTGTATCGGGAATAACAAGAGCTTTTCATCCAAACTGAACATTTTTTTTTGCAATGCTTTTTGTAAATTTTGCGTTGCATAATTACTCGTCGTTGTACCGATACGTCCGACCGTCAATGCTTCTCCGCAAAATAATACGTTTTCGATTTTATAGCAGTATGCTCCCGAAGTTAATCCTGCAACGGAAAAATATTCGACCTGCAATCCCGCAAGCGTGATAATACCGTCGCCGCTGATGGTGATGTATTTTTCTTCACCGATTTGATTTTGTGTGTTTGCGGCATAATCGGAATACTGATAGCGAACAATTTCCGTGTTGCGATAAATTTTGGAAATAGTTAAAGCCCCTTCCCGCTGCAAGTTTTTGTCCCCGTGCGTAAAAAGCACATGCGTTAATCGGTAGCGATGTGATTCGATTAAATTGATTGTTTGCAAATCAATTTTAAGCGGATCGATAAAAATCGCTTCATTCGTTTTTTCATTTGCAACAACATAACTGTTCAAAAACTTATCCGGCGAATAGCTGACATACACTTTCACTTTGCACACCTCGTTATGAAACACGTATTCCCATTATAGCATATTTTCTGCTTCGGTGCAAATACGTGGAGCAGTGTTTTTTACGGAACGAGCAGCACTTTGCCGATTTTCAAAGGTGCGTTAATCGTCAGTTGATTTTGTTCGGCAAGCATTTCGACGGTGGTGTCGTGTGCGAGGGCGATTGACCAGAGCGTATCGCCTTGCTTAACCGTATACCGTGAAGTAAAGGCGTTTGCACTGTTTTTTGCATTTTTGTACGGACCGACTTCTTTCAACGCGGGAATAACGATTTTTTGTCCGATTTTTAATGAATTGGGATTAATCCCTGTATTAGCTTGCAGAATCGTTTTCACGGAAACCCCATAATGGCGGGATAGGGCATAAAGGGTATCGCCCGACTTCACTTGATACACATAGTATTTAATCAAAATTTTTCCGCTCGCAAGCAAGGTTTCAACGGTTGTGGTGTGTTCACTCGGGAGACGGAGCAGGTATGTCTGGTCGGGAGGCGTAATCGAATATTTCAATGCGGGATTTAAACTCCGCAAAAGCCCCGTTTCCAACGAAAGCTCATGTTCCAAAAAGTTTATATCAACGGCTTTTTTTACGGTAACGGTTGCCGTAGTGATAACATTTTCGCGATCGCCCCAATCGATGCCGAGTACATCGCTTTGCATTAACAGTTCCGTAATTGCTAAAAACTTCGGTACGTAGAGCGCCGTTTCCGTTTTGAGGTACCCTTCGTCGAGCAAATACCAAAAGTCTTTGCTGCCGGCTCGCTTAATCGCCGATTTAATTCCGTTCAAGCCGGCATTGTACGCCGCTAATGCCAAGCACCAGTCGCCCAACTGATCATAGTTGTACTTTAATTTTTTCACGGCGGCAAGGCTCGTTTTCCACGGGTCGCGGCGTTCGTCAACCCATTCGGAAATGCTGATGTCGTAACCTCCGATACTGTTTTTCATAAATTGCCACACACCGACGGCGCCCGACTTTGAAGTTGCCCGAGGGTTAAAACCCGACTCGATAACCGGCAAAAACAAAAGCTCTTTCGGCATATTGTATACTTCAAGCTGTTCCAAAATAAAATCGCGGTACAAGATTGAACGCTGCATCACTTTTGATAAATATTCCAGCCCGTCTTTATTGAGATACTGTCTTTTAAATTTTTCTATGAGCGGATGATTTGAAAAAATAAGCTTTTCGGTGGTAAAGTTTTTTTGTGCAAAATACGCATAGTTGATTGAGCTTTCATGGAACTGAATTGTTTCATTGGTGTAAAACGGCGCGGCATACAACGGCATAAAAGAAATGATACACACTGCAATAAACCAATTTTGCATCGCATACTTAAATTCGAAAAACTGAATCGTGTTTTTAGAGAAATCGGTAATGATTTTTTTTACGATAAAAAACAAAAAGTTATTCATATAATTTTACACAAAAATACGCAATACCGGTTTATTTTTTTTCACCGTAGAAAATTCCCGCCCACTCCCATGTACCGTGGATTTCCGGGTCGGCAGGAAAGTTCACTTTTTTAAAATACAAATACCATACATTCGTGTATTGGCTCCAACCGGAAGTACGCAAGTATACTTCATTATCGGTAGAAAATGCGGCGAGTTCATTACTCACATAAATTCTGCCGCCGCGCATGAGCGTCCGCAAGTTAAAGTTTACCTGCGACGAAACATCGGAGGCTTCCTGATTCCACGCCCGTGTGATAAAATTCACTTTTGACATACATTTTTCAAGCGTGTTGTAATCGAGCCTGCGTACTGCCGTGCGGACGGTTTCCACCAAGTCGTCCAAATTTTCAAACACCCAGTTTTTACTTGAATTTGCGTAGTCGACAATTCGTTTTGCATAATTAAAACTGTCGGGAATGCCTTCGATAACAATGTCGTACTGATTGAGCTTAACAAATTCGTTGTAGGCTTGAATGGCAAGTTTCCATTCGCCGAGTTTTTCGTACGCCTGCCCTAACGCAAAATACGCGTATGCCGGATTTATTTTATCATAAAGCGTGTTCAACAAAAGCGAATAGTACGAAATTAACTGCTCGTTATCTTTTGAAATTTTTACTAAGTTTTGCAAACACAAATAGTGCAATGAGCGTTCTTTAACAATCATATCGGGATAAAGCGTAACGCTCCGTTCCAAATAGTACTCGGCAATTTTATTTTCACCGGCTTGCAAGTATTCGTTTGCGACCATCAAGAGCCAATACGCATTGTACGGGTCGCTCGGATTTGCGTTTACTTCGTTCGTTAAAAAATAAATCAACGTGTGCGTTTTGTTTTTTCGTTTTAGGTTTTGCGCAATTTTATTGATCGCGGAAAATCGATTTTCTGCGTTCGTTGTATTTTCCAAAGCTATAATCCAACTTTTTTGCTCGTCCGAAAGTTTCCCCAAATCATCCGCTAAATAATCGTAGGGGGATTTTTTTACACAGGAAAGGCAAAAAGCCAGCATAACTAAAACCAATAATTTTTTCACGCCGTCTATCATATAAAAACTTCCATAAAGTTTCAAGCAACCGTAATTTATATATTTTATCGGCAGAGCAACCTTGACAGAACGTTTTACTTTCGATATATTGATGATGTAAAATCAAGATATGTAAAAGGAAAGAAATTATGAGTAACAACAAAACATTACCGCTGGTACCGTTTAAGGATATGCCCTATAAACGGATTGACCTTAAAGCGGTTGAAGCCGGTTTTCGCGCGGCGTTACAAAAGTTCAATGCTGCCTCTTCGGTTGCAGAACAAATCGAAGCAATCGATGACGTGCAAAACATCTCACGAGAAGTGAGCACGATGTCTTCGCTCGCATCGGTTCGACACACAATTAACACCGAGGACGAATTTTACGATAAAGAAAACGACTTTTACGATGAAGCCGGTCCGCACATCAGCAAGTTCTCCAATGAATTTAGTGCCGCAATGGTAAAGTCGAAGTTTCGGAAAGAGCTGGAAGCGGAATTCGGACATCAGATTTTTGATTTAGCCGATTTGGAACTCAAAGTTTTTAAACCCGAAATCGTAGAAGATTTACAAGCCGAAAATAAACTGGTCAGCAAATATGAAAAACTCATTGCCTCGGCTCAAATTGAATTTCAGGGTAAAAAATATACGCTTGCACAGTTAGCACCGTTTATGCAGGATACCGATCGTGAAGTTCGCAAAGCAGCTGCCGCTGCCCGGTACGGTTTTTTTGCGGAACACGAAGCCGAGCTTGATGAAATCTATGATGAGTTGGTAAAAATCCGCACAAAAATCGCTTGCGCACTCGGCTATAAAAATTTTGTGCAGCTTGGCTATGACCGACTCGGCAGAACCGAATACAATGCGGAAATGACGGCAAACTATCGGAAACAAATTTACGAACTCATCGTACCGATTTCCGAAAATTTACGAAAAAGACAAGCGAAGCGTTTACACCTTGACACGATGTATTTTTATGATACCGGTTTGCAATATTTAACCGGAAATGCCGTTCCGCAAGGCGAACCCGACTGGATTGTTGAACAGGCAAAAAAAATGTATGCCGAGTTGTCTCCTGAAACGAATGAGTTTTTTACGATGATGACCGAGTACGGCTTGATGGATTTACTTTCCACCAAGGGCAAGGCGGGCGGCGGATACTGCACCGGTTTCCCGTTATATAAAGTTCCGTTTATTTTTGCAAACTTTAACAAAACTCAGCACGATGTGGAAGTGATGACGCACGAAGCGGGACACGCCTTTCAAGCCTACGAAAGCCGTGACGCCCGCCTTTTGGAATACAGCTGGCCGACGCTTGAAGCGTGCGAAATCCATTCGATGAGTATGGAGTTTTTTACATGGCCGTGGATGGAATTATTCTTTAAACACCAAACGGAAAAGTTTAAGTTTACTCACCTTTCAGGTGCATTGGAGTTTTTGCCGTACGGAGCGGCTGTTGATGAATTTCAACATTGGGTGTATGAAAACCCGGAAGTAAGCCCCGCCGAACGGAAAGCCCAGTGGCGCGCTATCGAAAAAAAATACCGTCCGTCTCTTGATTATGCCGGCAATGATTACCTGGAGCGAGGCGGTTTTTGGATGCAGCAAAGCCACATATTTTCCACGCCGTTTTATTACATCGACTACACGCTGGCCCAAGTGTGCGCATTGCAATTTTGGGTAAAATCCAACAGCGACAGAAAAACCGCATGGGAAGATTATTTGCGGTTGTGCCGCGCCGGCGGAAGCCGTCCTTTTTTGGAGCTTTTAAAACTTGCAAACTTAAAAAATCCTTTTGAAGAAGGCTGCATCGCTTCGGTTGCTCCCGAATGCGAAAAGTGGCTCGACGGCGTTGACGACGCAAAATTATAACACCATTTCTTTATGCATCTCGTATAAAACCTTGCGTCGATTACGGGGTGCATTCGTTTCCTACGAGGATGCATTGATTAATTCTGAATTGAATTAATCAATGCATCCTTAAATAAGTATTTAAATTTACGAAGTTTTCCTATCGCGGCATTGCAAAAAATCTCAATCGCTTATATGCAACATTTGCGATGATTAACATGTATAAGCTTGCCCAAATCATAGGATAAGCGGGAAACCCCGCAGTGTTGGCAGACACAGCCAACAAATGCAGGCTTTATTTCATAAAAAAGACCGAAAAATATTTCCACACAAGTATTATTTTACTTAAAAGCTATAATTTATACCTAACAAATTTCGTACAATAAAAAAACACTGAATTGTTCAGTGTTTCCATAGGCATACGCCCACACTTGGTACTCTTGAAAGTAAACCGGTATGGCAACGCTGATGAAAGGCTTGCCGCCGTTTACCGGCAAACTTTGCAAAGCAAAGTTTTTTGCTTCGCAAAGTATCTCCTACTTGTTTCTCAATGTTCAGTATAATCATAGTAGATTCTGAACATTTGCGAAACAATAGATTTTAAATGTGGGCACTGAAAGGTCGACTTTTAAAAACTTTTAGTTTTTTGAAAGATGCCCTCAATTTTTGATTGAATTAATCATGGCCTCCTATACCATCAATCTTTGTCATTGATACTACCGTCTCCACATGCGACGTATAGGGAAACATATCAACGAGCGTCGTGTGCGCAAGCGCGTAACCGCTTGCGGTGAGTATTTTTAAATCGCGCGCTAACGTTGCAGGATTACAGGAAACATACACAATCTTTGAAACGTTTGATCGCGCGATAAACTGTAGCGCCTTTTTCCCGATACCCGCGCGCGGCGGGTCGACAACGATTTTCGTTTGGTCAAATGAGTGTCGCGCTAAAAATTGCGGCGTGAATATTTTTTCAACATCGCCTGCAATAAACTCCGCATTGTTGATGTGATTCAAACGGGCATTTTCCGTTGCATTTTTAACCGCATCTTTTCCGATTTCGATACCGATAATTTTTTTCACCGCAGGAGCAATACCGAGTGAAATACTTCCGACGCCGCAAAATAAATCAAACACACCGTCATTTCTATGCGGCGTCAGCTGTTCCCGCACTTCCGTAAAAAGCTTTTCCGCCTGTTTTGTGTTTACCTGAAAAAACGAATGCGGAGAAATTCGAAACTGCCTCCCGCCCAAACTGATATGTAAAAATTGTTCACCGAAAAGGTGCAGGAGTTTTCCGCTTGCATCCTGCACATACACCGACACGACGGAAGATTCTTGCAGCAGTGCGGTGAGCGCATCACGAAACCTGTCGGCAGCTGTTTTTTCAAGAGCATCGCCTTTGAAATATATTCCGTAGATAAAAATAATTTGCACCTTTGTTTCCGTGTTATCGGTACGTAGTATAATTTCTTGCAAGTCGTCGAATAATACATCTCGGTACGGATTTTTGTCGGCTAATTGATTTTGAAAAAGCACTTTTATGCTTGTAACGATTCTCCGCATAATTTCAGGAAGTAAACGACAGTGCGGCGCATCAACGACCGTGTGGGAATTTCGTTCAAAAAAGCCGATGTTCAGGTTGCCATCCTTTACGGCACATTTGAGCTGAACGTTGTTTCGGTAAAAATCGGTCTGTTCACTTCGGATAACTTTATCAACATGGAAACCGTCATCCCGCAACGCTCGCTTTATTTTTTCCGTGAGTGCTTTTTCTTTTACGGCGATTTGTCCGCGGTAGCTATACTCCCGCAATGAACAGCCGCCGCAGAGTTCGCTGTGTGCACAATTACTTTCACAGCGGAACGGGGACGGTATGAGCGTGTCGACAATTTCCGCTTCAAAATAATTGGATTTTTGCGCGGTTATTTTTAACTGCACCGTATCACCGACAACACCGCCTACAGTAAAATACACCGCCCCGTTGTGCTTCGCGATACTTCGTCCATCATCGGTGATATCAACAATTTTTGCTTGGAGAATTTCGCCCATAGAACGTATTTTTAAATATTACCGTTAAAAAGTCAAGTCGGCGTGCAGAATCAGATTGCGGTTCCGTTTTACTTGAAAACCGATTTTTTGAGTTTATTTATATAAAAGACTTGACTTTTTTTTCTTTTTCGTGTACTATGTACAACACATTCGGAGCGATGGCCGAGTGGTTGAAGGCGGCGGTCTTGAAAACCGTTGTGCTGCGAGGTACCGGGGGTTCGAATCCCCCTTGCTCCGTTCGGAAAGGTGCGAGAGTGGCCGAATCGGGCTCCCTGCTAAGGAGTTGTTCCCCATAAGGGTTCCGGGGGTTCGAATCCCCCCCTTTCCGTATTTCTTAAAGTGCGTCAACTTTAGGAAGCTTCGATTACAAGTGCTTCTACATCGCTTGTATAAAATTTGAGGCTATAGCTCAGCTGGATAGAGCGTCAGATTGCGGATCTGAAGGTCGGCAGTTCGAACCCGCCTAGCCTCATTTTATTTCACTGCCACTCAAAGCGGAGGCTCATCACCTCAGTGGCACCACTGGAGAGATGCGAGAGTGGTTGAATCGGGCGGTCTCGAAAACCGTTGTTCCTGCAAAGGTTCCGGGGGTTCGAATCCCCCTCTCTCCGTTTATATTACCGAAATCGGTAAACTCTGGAGAGATGTCCGAGTGGTTGAAGGTGCACGATTGGAAGTCGTGTATGCTGAAAAGTATCGGGGGTTCGAATCCCCCTCTCTCCGTTCGGCATCGGTTTAGCGCCGATGTCTTTGTTATTCGTGAGACTTTTTAGAAATGTCCGGGGCTATGCAAAGAGCGTTTTTCAAACCCCGTCAGATTCGGAAGAAAGCAGCGGTAGAAAGATTGTTCTTGTGCCGTAGATTCCCGGGCTTTTCTAAGAGGTTTCTTGATTATCTATTTTCTCTGATAAAAAAGTGTGAACTCCTGCTATTTCAACGGAAAGTCATTTTACAAAACTGAAAGCTTTGCTTTTTTCTGTTTTTTCCCGCAGTTGTCCAATGTATCGGAAAGGTTGCATCGGCTCGATGTACCGCTTTCTAAAACCGAATGTATGTGTCGATATTTTGTATTTCGTGCATCGTTGACTTTATCCCCCGAAATAATGATAATGGAAAATGTATGAATACCCCCGTTGTTTTGAAAACCCTGCAGTGGTATCCGCATAATCGGCAAAACTTGGAAAGGCTCATTGCCGAAAATGCTTTTGCCGGAAATTATGCTGTGTTTGATTGGGATTTTACCTGCATTTTTTATGATACGCAGGATAATTTATTTGTATATCAGTTGGAGCAACTCCGGTTTAATCTTTCACCTGAGGAATTTTCGAAAACCATTCGCGCTGGTATCGCGCAGGATACGCTGTTGCCCGATACGATAAATGCTGACGGAAAAGCGCTGAGCGCAGCGGAATTGTCGGAAGACTTGGACGGCTTGTATGCGTTTTTGTATGCGGAATACGCCGGATTGGGCGGCACGAAATCACTTGCGGCGGTAACCGCAACGGCTGAATACCGATCGTTCAAGGCGAAAATGCTTGTATTGATGGAAGGAGTCCATCGCTTATGCGGCGTTGATTTGTGTCAGCTTGTGAGTACCGGAATGACCGTGCCGGAACTTGAAACGCTGGCGGAAGCGGCGATTGACAAGGCGCTGACCGATGAAATCCGCTACTATAAAATTACTTCGGATAAAACTTTGCCGGGCAAAGCGGGCGTAGTAACGGGGCGCTACCGTAAAGGGATTCGTCTCCAGCCTGAAATGCAAAATCTCCTGCATGTGTTGAACGAAAACGGCATTGAAACGTATATCTGTTCTGCGTCGCAGGAAGTTCCGGTGCGCGTTTTTGCATGCAGCAAAAAATACGCGTACCGGCTCAAGCCGGAGCTGGTATACGGCAGGAGGCGGCTTTTGAACACGGACGGAACATTTACGGCTGAAAACGACACGGCGATTCCTCCGACGCGGCGGGAAGGAAAAGCTGAAGCAATTTGCCGTCTCATGCAGCCGAAGCATCGGGGCAAGCCGCCGATTTTAATTGCCGGCGACAGCGACGGAGATTTTTTTATGATGGATGCGTTCAAAGATTCCGCCGTGCTTTTGATTTTTGACCGCGGTTTTGATGCAAGCGCAAATATTTTTGAGTTTATTCAACGGGGGCTTAGTGAGCGGAATACCGCCAATGCTTCAATACTAGTACAACGGCGGAATCCGCAAACAGGTTTATTCGACGGTGTACTTTAAAGTTGAAATTAAAATTTCTTTCGGCAAAAACACCAAAAAGCCTTGACAATTTTTTAAATTTATTTATAATTGGTAAAACATGTTGGATACTCCTGTTTGTGAAATGGCTCCGGCAAAGATAAATCTTCATTTGCAGGTCGGAGCGAAACGAACGGACGGTTTTCATGAAATTGAAAGCATTTTTCAGAGTATTTCGCTTGCCGATTGGTTATTGGTGCGTATTTCTGAAAATTTTTCAGTTACGTGTGTGAATTATGAGTTGCCCGCTGAAAATTCGCTGACAAAAGCCTATCGCGTATTTTGTGCGAAAACGGGTTTTCATCGCGGTGTTGAAGTAACGCTCATAAAACGGATTCCGGCATGTGCAGGCTTAGGTGGCGCGTCAACGGATGCTGTTGCTTTGTTAAAAGCGCTAAACCGATTGAGTGATGTCAGCCTTTCGGAAACGGAACTTGCGGCAGCTGCTCTTGAAGTCGGTAGCGATTGTCCGTTTTTTATAAAAGCCGGAACGGCGTTTGTAAGCGGACGCGGTGAAATCCTTGAGTCGGTGCAATCGAAAGCAGGTTGCGGACTTTTGATTTTTCCGCAGGTGCCGAGCAAAACGGAAAAAGCCTATTCGCTTTTGGATACATACCGAAATGTGAAATCCGAAGCGACTGACGAAAAGTCGCTGGAATTACGGTTGGGGTCTGCGGAGCGGGAGCGGCAATTACGGGCTTTGTATACCGCCGGCGATTTTTCCGCATGGAGCGGCAGCGCTGTATCGTTTACTAATGACTTTGAAACGGTGGTATTTGCACAACAGCGGGAAGTCGCCGAAGCAAAAAAAGCACTTTTAAAGGCGGGTGCCGATTTTGCGTTAATGACCGGAAGCGGTTCGGCTGTTTTCGGGCTTTTTGAACGAGATACGGATTTGCAATCAGCTGAAAAGAAACTGAAAACGCAATTTCGATTTTGTGAGCCTTTTATATTTATTTAGATGAGAATTTCTAAACCTTGGGTTGGGATTTCATATTGGGACGTCGGCAAGTGGTAAGCCAACGGCTTTTGGTGCCGTCATTCCGTAGGTTCGAATCCTACCGTCCCAGATTTTTCCGCAAATGCGGACCTTGAGGAGGCTCTTGATTAATTAAATCGAGAATTAATCAGTGCCCGCCTTTAAAATCGTTGTTTCGCAAATGTTCAGAATTTACCATAATTATACTGAACATTGAGAAACAATAATGGAGATACTTTGCTTTTGCAAAAAAACTTTGCGAAGCAAAGCTTGCTGTTAAACGGCGCCAAGCCTTTAATCAGCGTTTCCTTGAACAGGTGGAGTGATATTATGGAACAGAAAGTACTGAATGGAAGACATCGAACGGAGCATGGAAAAGCTGCTATTGCAAATTTGAGAAGAGCAGGTCGCATTCCCGGTGTTATGTATGATCGTCACGGGAAAGCGCTCTCGATTGATGCTGATTACAATGAATTTATGAAGCTTTTTAAAGCAGTTACCGAAAGTACGATTGTTCAGGTAAAACTAGATAATACCGATGAACATCAAGTCTTTATCAAAGACTATCAATACGACATGGTGAAAAATAGAATTAACCATTTTGATTTGTACGAAGTCGAAGCCGGAAGAATCTTACGAACTCGTGTCGGGATTCGTTTGGAAGGTTCGCCTACCGGAGTGCGTGACGGCGGTGTTCTGGAAACCGGTGTTACTGAAATTGAAATTGAATGTTTACCGCGCGATTTGCCGCCGCGTATTATCGTTGACGTTTCCAACCTTGGCGTAAATGAAAGTATTCACGTCCGCGATTTGCAGTTGTCCGATGCGATTAAAGTTTTAAGTGAAGAAGACCAAGTCGTTGCAACGGTTAAATTTATTACTGCTGAAGCGGAAACTGCGGCTGCTGAAACGGAAGAAACACCTGCAGCTGATGCCGCCGCAGCGGAAGCAACTCCTGCAACCGATGGCGCAAAGCCGGAATAAGGATTGCATTGCGGAACGTTTTATCGGTTTTATGCCGTTTAAAATGTTTTACGTTTTCAAAGCTTTATGGGAAAAGGCTTTCTTGAAATAGTAAAAATTAATTTAGAAAAAACTTTATTTCCTCATTTAAAGTTCGAATCAGCACCGCAGCTTTTGCTATTAGCAGTTTCCGGCGGTGCTGATTCTATTTCTCTGTTATGCGCTTGTCATCAATTGCAGGACAAAATCCCCATTTCGATTTCCGTAGTAACGGTTGACCATAATTTGCGTCCGAGTAGCGAAAGTGCCGGCGATGCACGGTTTGTGCAGTCTTTATGTGAGCGCTTGCAGATTTCCTGTGAAATTGTGACGCTTTCCGGCATTGCAATTCGTCGATATGCCGCTCAAAAAAAATGCGGACTTGAAGCAGCTGCTCGTCGTTTTCGATACCAAGCGCTCTACCGGCGAAAAGCGGAAATCGGGGCAGATTTTATCCTCACGGCGCATAACCGCGACGATTACTATGAAACGGTTTTGATGCGGCTTTTTCAGGGCGGCAACCCCGAAAGTTTGAGCGGATTGCAGATGAAACGCGGCTGCCTCATTCGCCCTTTACTCAATATTTCGCGTACCGAGATTCTTGATTTTTTGCAATGTAGCAATCAGGAGTATCGAACCGACGCAACCAACAGCGATACTCGTTTTTTACGAAACCGGATTCGCTTGACGCTCACCCCCGCGCTTGATACAACTTTTCCGAATTGGCAAAAAGGCTTGGATAAAACTTTGGCAAAAATTGAACTTGACTGCGATGCGCTTGAGCCTGCACGGTACGACACGGGTGCATTTTTGAAAATCAGCTCCACAGAAGTCCGCTATGACGGCGAGTTTTTTGCTACTGCTCCGATTGCCGTCCGGCGTCGCATTTTGTCCGAATGTTTCACGCGACTCAATCTTTCACGCCTTTCTTTTTCTTTTATACACCAATGCTGTTTTATTAAACGCGGTGAAACGCGCGAAATCGGGAAGTGCGGAGTGCAGTTTTCCGACTCGCTCATCGTGTATAAAAAAACGAACGAGCTGAACGGCTTTTCCGTGTGGGTTGATAAACTCGGCGAATATTATTTTCCGCACGGCGTTTTTTGCGTTTCACGCGCTGAATCGGCGGGCGGTAGTTGCGTAAAGCTTTCTCTGAAAACACCTCGAAGCGAATACGACGCTTTTTTGCCTTTTGAGTTACCGTTTTATGTCCGCTCAATCCGCCCCGGTGATAAAATCAAAATTGGGGAAGATGCATATAAAAGCGTAAAAAAACTTTTAAGCGAAACCGGCGTTCCGGCTCGAATGCAGCCGTTCGTTCCGATTATTGAGCATAATGGTGTTATTGAAGGCGTGTGGGGAAACCTTGTCGGAGGAAAAAACCGGCGTGCGTACAAGAAAGAATACTGAAAGCGACATTACACTGCTAGCAAAAAAGTGCGCTTTATAGTATGATGAGCAAATATTATTTCGGAAAAATTTTATGATAGATGATTTTTTTGATGTTAAAAAACCGAAATGGACAAAAGCGCTTATTGTTTTGATTCCGCTTTGTTTTTGTTTTTTCCTTTCTATTACCAGAGTAATATTGACAAAAGATAAGTTTTTTTTATTTTTAGTATGGAACTTAATATTAGCAATCGTTCCGCTGATTTTATCGTCGGCATTGTATTTTTCAAAAAAACGGAATGCCGTATATGCGATTTTGCTCATCGGGTTGTGGTTGTTATTTTTTCCGAATGCTCCGTACATCATAACGGATATTATTCATTTGCGCGTTACCAATAAACGCTTCCAGTGGTTTGATTTAATTTTACTGACATCCTATGCGGCAAGTGGTTTATTGTACGGCTTTTTAAGTTTGCAGTGCATTGAATACACATTGCAAATAAAATTTAACGTGAAACATACATGGTGGTTTGCGAGTATTTCACTCTTTTTGGCGAGTTTCGGGATTTATCTCGGGCGATTTTTGCGCTGGAATTCTTGGGATATTTTTGCAAATATGCGTGAAGTGATGGGAGACGTGCTGGTTCGTTTAGCTAATCCGATTATTCACCATGATATTTGGTGGTTTACCTTTTTATTCGGATTATTTTTAAATGTGTTTTATTTTACAACGATGCATCGGCGCTAAAAACTCCCGTGATTTTCTCTTGACACAGATTGCAAAATAAAGTAAAATAGCACAACTTATATAGGGACAAAAAATGGCGGACTTTCTCTCTGATAATGATTTTGTTAAATTTAAAAAACTAATTTACGATTCAAGTGGTATTACCTTTTCCGAAATGAATCGTTCGATTTTGGAAAGCCGATTACGGGAAACGTTACGAAATAAAAAACTGGAAAGTCTTGACCAATTTTACCAAATGCTTACCAGCGATCAGGAAATATTGAAAGAGTTTCTAGATGCCGTAACTACGAACCTCACGCGATTTTTTCGCAATCTTCCGCACTTTGAAACGCTGGAGCGCTATGTGATTCCTGAACTGGTGAAAATAAAAGCTCACACAAAAGTGATTAACATTTGGAGTGCAGGCTGCTCGACCGGCGAAGAACCTTATACGATTGCAATGGTGATGAAACGACATCTTCCGCCCGGATACACGTTCCAAATTTTGGCATCGGATATTTCTCTCAAGTCGCTGATGGTTGCTCGCCAAGGTGTGTACGATGAATCGCGTATTCAGGGTGTTCCCGAAGATTATCTACACGAATATTTTACGCAAAATGGAAATAGCTATCAAATAAAAAAAGAAATTATGAGCACTATTAATTTCGACTATCACAACTTAAAAAATGATGCCAAGCGTTCCGATTTTGATGTGCTGTTTTGCCGTAACGTACTGATTTATTTTGACGAAGCCGCTCAAAAAGAAGTCATTGACCGTTTTTGGCGGGCAATGTCGCCGCATTCGTTTTTGTTTATCGGTCACTCCGAATCACTTTTCGGAATGAATACCAAGTTTAAATTTTTGAAAACGGATAGTGCCTGCATTTACGAAAAAAACGAAACCTAAAAAGACTTGAATTAATTTTCGCTTGAACGTATCAGCGTTTCCCCTTATTGCGTAAAAATACTGCGAAAGTTTTTTTCAAGCTGCGGTGCCAGTTCTTCCGTTAAAAACTGCTGCAGATTTTCGGTGTGCGGCGAGGCTGCGGCAATCCGCATCTTCGCGAGTTTTTCTATGACGGCACGGATATCCGCCGCATGCGAAAAAGCTTCGCCTTTGAGATTCATGTAGGGGGCATCCGTTTCGGTGAGGAGACGGTTCAGCGGAAAGCATGCTGCCATCTGCAACACGGTTTTCTGCCCGCGGAGTAGTGCTTTTCCCAGTGAAAAATACGCATTCACGCCCCGTTTTAAAAGCGCTGCAGCTTCCGTAACGCTTCCTGACCAACCGTGAAAGATAACCGCAGGCAGTTTTTTCAGTTCCGCGGTTTGGGCGAATATCAAGTGATTCGCTTTTCGCAGATGGAGAATCACCGGCAACGAAAAAAGCCGCGCAAGCCGTAGTTGTTCGCGCCATAGTTCCTGCTGAGCGGCAAATGTTGCGCGGAACTCATTGTTGTATAAGTCAAAGCCGATTTCACCGATTGCGTGTATTTTTTTTTCGCGCGAAAGCCGCTCGACAGTGCTGAGTTCGTCGCAAACGGGCAATTGAGGATGGATGCCGAAACTGTAATACGCCGCGAGATTATTGCTTTGACAAAAAAGTTTCGTGCGTTCAAATTCGGAAAGGCAGTGTGAACTTGCGCAAAAAAGCGTTTGCGGTAAAGTTTCAAGCGGCGGAGTTTCAGGCAAAAAGCATTCGATGAGGTCGTATATATGCAGATGTGTATCAATCAGAAACATTGCGATAATCTTAAAAGTGAAAAACAAGATTCAACATTCGGTGAATAAAAATATTAAAATAAAAATGGGCAATACTGGAATCGAACCAGTGACCCCAAGCGTGTCATGCTTGTACTCTAACCAACTGAGCTAATTGCCCTCAACTGGGGATAGTATATCATATTTTCCTATTGACGTCAAGGGGTTTTTTCATTATATTTATATAAATTCTTTTATTCTAAGGAGTAGATTATGAAAGATTTGAGTTTTTTTATAACCGACAAGGGAACCACCTTTATCGGAATGGATGCTTGCCCGAAAGCCAAGCTCGTGTGCGGAAGCGACAACAAAGAATACACGGCGGTTAAAGTTGGTTCGGTTGATGCGGCAAAGGAAAAGCATGTACCGGTAATCGCGGTGGACGGGACAACGGTAACCGTTTCAGTCGGTAGCGTTACTCATCCAATGGAAGAAGATCATTACATCGTGTGGATTTGCTTAAAAACCGAAAAAGGCTTCCAAGTAAAAACACTGAAACCGCACGACAAACCCGAAGCAAAATTCAGCATCACTGCGGACGACAAAGTTATTGAAGCATATGAGTTCTGCAACAAACACGGCGTCTGGTCAGGTAAATAATTTCGCGCTTTTCTAAAATTAAAAACCTCCGGTTCCCTTCTCAGTAGGAAACCGGAGGTTTTCTTTATCGGGAACGATGGAGTTCCGCCTTTTCTTTGAATCGTTCAATCGCCAATGTGAGTAAATGCGTAATCAATTCGCCGTAGGGCATACCGGAAGCAACGCACATTTTCGGAAACATTGAAATCACGGTAAAACCCGGAATAGTGTTTACTTCATTGAGGTAAATGTTTCCGTTCCGCTTGTCAATAAAAAAATCGACGCGGGCAAAACCTTTCAACTCAAGGGCGGTATAGGCTTTGAGGGCGAGGGAACGCACCGTTTTCCGTTGTTCAACCGTGAGGTCGGCTGGAATTTCCAAGCGAGCGCCGTTCGGGTCGAGATACTTTGCATCGTAGTCGTAAAAATCATGCGAGCTGACAATTTCACCCGGAATGTATGCCGTCAGTTTTTCATTGCCCGTAACCGAACACTCGATTTCGCGGGCATGAATAAACATTTCAAGCAGCACTTTTTCATCCCACTTGAACGCGGCATCAATACTTGCAAAAAGGTCTTTTTGATTTTTTGCGATGCTGACGCCGACGGAACTTCCGGCATTACTCGGTTTTACAAAAATCGGATATTCCAAATCGCGTTCTGCGTGGCTGATAATTTTTTTGCGTTCAAGCTCATTGTGCCACGCTTCTTTTAAAACGGATACAAAAGGCACAATCGGTAAACCGTTTGCCCGCCAAATAATTTTGGTTTTTTCTTTGTCCATGGCAGCGGCACTTCCCAGCACACCGGAGCCGACATAGGGAATTTGCAGCATTTCGAGTAAACCCTGTAAAACACCGTCTTCGCCGAATGAGCCGTGCATAACCGGAAACACGACATCCGTAACAATGTGCTGCGTTTTGGTAAAAAATGCCCGTTCCCGTCCTCCGCCCGAAGCTAAAAAAACTTCGTTGCTTTCATCAATCGTTAAAAGAGCCGATTCATCATTGAGAATGCGTTCCCGCTCCGATTCAGGCTGTAAAAAAAAGCGGTTTTCTTTTGAAATACCGATTAAATGCACGATATGCTCGCGGTCAATATTTCGCACTACCGATGAAGCAGACTGAAGTGATACTTCGTGCTCGGTTGATTTGCCGCCGTATAAAATAGTAATATTCATTGTTTTAGCGTTTCCTTTAGGAAACTCTGATTAAAGGCTTGACGCCTTTTAACAGCGTTTCCATATTGTTTCTCAATGTTCAGTAAAATAATAGTAGATTCTGAACATTTTTGAAACAACAGATTTTAAATATGGGTACTGATTAAATCTCGATTGAATTAATCAGTACCTCCTTTAGTCTTTTACGATTTTTAAATGTAGTTCGTCCAACTGCTTTTGGTCAACTTCACTGGGGCTTTCATCCATCGGCGAGTAGGCAAACGTATTTTTCGGAAATGCAATTACTTCTTTGATGGAGTTTTCGCCTGCCATTAACATCACGAGCCGGTCAAGTCCCGGCGCAATGCCTCCGTGCGGCGGCGGTCCGAATTTGAAAGCTTTCGTTAAAAAACCGAATTTGGTTTCAGCTTCTTCTTCCTTAAAACCGACAATTTTGAAAATGCGTTTTTGCAATTCAGCGTTGTGAATACGGATTGAGCCGGACGCAAGTTCATAGCCGTTCAGCACCAAATCGTACAAATCGCCTTTTACGCTTGCCGGATCGCTTTCAAGCGTCGGAATGTATTTTTCCTGCGGCGCGGAAAACATGTGGTGAGCCGGATCCCATTTTTGCTCGTCTTCGTTCCACTCAAAAAGCGGAAAGTCAATCACCCAGACAAATTTAAAATCATCGGGTTTGGTTAAACCTAAATCTTTGCCCAACTTTGAGCGCACCGCTCCGAGGCTCTGACAGGCAATTTGCGGATTTTTGTCGGCAACGAAAAGCAGTAAATCGCCGTTTTCGCAACCGAGCTTTGCTGCGATATCCGCTTCTTTGCCCGCAAAAAATTTTGTAATGCCGCCTTGAAAATGATTGTCTTCAATTTTCATCCAGGCTAAACCGTGGGCTTTAAACACTTTCGCAGCACTTTCCAGTTCTTCAATTTTTTTGCGGCTGTAGTTTTCGGCTTGTCCTTTTACTACCAATGCTTTTACGATTCCGCCTTCGTCCGTTGCCGTTTTAAAAGCGGTAAAATCGGAAAGTCCGCTCATAAACGAAGCGTCCTGCATTTTCATGCCGAATCGCAAATCAGGTTTATCGGTACCGTAAAGCGCTATTGCATCGTCATAGGCTATTCGTTCAAAATGCTGTTCCAATTCAACGTTGAGCGCTTCCTTAAAAACAGAGCGCATCATATTTTCGGTTACTGCAAGCACATCTTCGCGGGACACAAAACTCATTTCAATATCGATTTGCGTAAATTCAGGTTGACGATCGCCGCGCGCATCTTCGTCGCGGTAACAGCGTGCAATTTGAAAATATTTATCAAAGCCCGCCACCATCAAAATTTGTTTATATAGTTGCGGCGACTGCGGCAATGCGTAAAATTTTCCCGGATGCAACCGAGCCGGTACCAAATAGTCCCGCGCTCCTTCCGGCGTTGATTTTATAAATGTCGGGGTTTCAATTTCCAAAAAACCAAGCTTTGTCAAAAAGGATCGCACTAAAAAAGTTACTTTTGAGCGCAGGATAATATGTTCCTGCATGGCTTTGGAGCGCAAGTCCAAATAGCGGAACTTTAAACGCAAGTCTTCGTTTGCATTAGTTCGATCTTCAATTTGGAACGGGAGAACATCGCATTCGGACAGGATTTCCATCCGTTCGGCTTTTACTTCAATATCGCCGGTCGGCATTTCCGGATTTATCATCGAATCGGGACGCATCCGTACCGTTCCTTCAACGGCAATGCAGTACTCGTTTTTAATCTGTGCGGCAACGGCTTTCAGTTCAGCCGAAGCGTCATCATCAACAACCACTTGCGTTACACCGTATCGGTCACGCAAATTGATAAAAATAATTCCACCATGGTTTCGGCTGCGGAATACCCAGCCGTTTAAAGTTACCTGCTTTGTAGCATCGCTTTTTGTCAACTCTCCGCACGTTGCGGTACGTTTCATTTTTTCCATGATGTGGATTATAGCACAGTAGAAAAAAAAAAGCTATCGGTTCGTTTTTCTTGAATATAATCTTTAATAATAGTTATAAAATATCAAAAAAGTTAAAAAAACTACTTGACAAAAATCGTGCTTTATGGTATAAATACCACCATTGACATAAACTTTATTGAGTGTCGTCTGTCTCCATCGTCTAGTGGTTAGGACATCGGGTTTTCATCCCGACAACGGGGGTTCAATTCCCCCTGGAGATGTTCTCTTAACATAATCTTTTTATTTTCAGACAAGTATCATCTTGAACGTATCGCGAGAGTTTGCGTTTGGGGATTATGCTTCAAATGACTGTTTGAAGCATAATCCCTATTTTTTTTTGTTTTTATTCTCTCGATATACTTTATAATGCCGGTAAAATAAAAACAACTTTTCAAACAAAAAAATAAAAATGACCGCAGCACAAATAATAACACCAATATGTAAGCATTGAGTTAAAAATTCATTTTGCACAAGCAATGACAGCAGCGCAAAAAAATAAAGCAACATCGTCCCCGCCACAGTCAATTTTCCACCGATGGTTGAAACCGGCGCCATTGGAAAACCCAGCGAGATAAACTTCACCATGCCGTATCCTTGCATAAAAAAACGGATAAATAAAAGGATAAAAAACCAAAGCGGCAAAATCTCTTTTTCGTAAAAAAGTGCCGAGATAAAAATCAGCAAAGCGTAATCACTCATTGAGTCGATCATTTTTCCCAGCTCCGTCGTTTCGTGGGCGTGACGCGCAATCAGTCCGTCCAGTGCATCGGAAAGGAATATTACAACGGCATAGCAAACGGCAACAATCAGCACGGTGCGGTTTTCATAATTCCATATTAAAAAGCCGACCGACATAACCGATGATGCACGAAAAAGGGAAACTGCATTCGCCAAATTAATATCGTCCAACTTTTTCGCGGTTTCCGTATTGAAAAAGGCTTCCGTGTGTGATGTTAAATAAAAATAAATCACAAAATGCCATAAGACATTAAATAAAAAAAACGCGTAAAACGCATATTTTGAAAGTGCAAAAAAATACGTACATGCACCGATTATAATAGATTGCAAAAGGAAATACCCTAAAATCAATCTTGCAAGTTTTACTTTCATAAGTTCCATACTACCAAAAGTGCAAAAATTATTCAACAAAAGTTTTGTGTTTTTTCGATTATCTTATTGAAGTTTTTGCGTTGCAAAATTCTTGCTTTCATATTACAATGCGATATGTCATTAAATTGCCGTGAGATAGATTTAATTTTGAAAGAAGCCCAATTGGAAGGAGCTTTTATACAAAAAGTCGTGCAAACTTCCTATACGACGCTTGTTTTGGGATTGTACAACGAGGGTGCTTTTAATATATTTTTTTCATTGGAAGGAAGTACTTGTCGCTTTAACGTAAGCAAAAAAAAATTTGCAAAACCGGATAAACCGCTCCGCTTTATGGAATTGCTTCGCTCAAAAATTATCGGATACAAAATAGAACGGGCGGAACAACTTAACGCCGACCGCATTGTCAAGTTCGATTTAAAAAATGTCCGCACCGATGAGCATTTGTTTTTTTATGTAAAGTTGTGGAGCGGGGCGGCAAATATTATTTTAACGGATGCACAACATAAAATCATCGATGCGTTTTACCGCCGCCCCGCAAAAAAAGAAATCACCGGAGAATTTTTTTTAGAACCGTCGCCGCTCAGCTCCGCAGAAATTAATGCAAAACTCGAAAAGTTTAAAATCCGCAACTACGATACCGCCCGTTCGTTTAACGCAGCCATTGATGAAGGATACGAATCGGAGAGTTCCGTCGTCAATGTTGAAAATTTACAAAAGCAGTTGCTCCTTCAAATCGCCGAAAAAAAAGGTTCTCTGCAAGAAAAGAAAAAAAAGCTTGAAAGAGAACTGAATGGTTTTGAAAATCCCGATACGGTTAAAATGGCTGGCGATTTAATTTTAAGCAATCTTACCCATATTGCGCAAACCGGTGAGGATTTTTTTATCGCTGAAAATTATCAAACGGGAGAACCGATGAAGATAAAAATCGACCGGCGAAAAAGTCCGCAAGAAAATGCGCAGGATTATTACACCAAAGCGAAAAAAATTATTTCCGGAAGAAAAACATTGGCGGATAGTATCGAAGTGCTGGATAAACAAATCGCCGCATTGGGGGCGGAACAGGAACGGGTAACAACGTTGACTGAAATCGTCGCGTTAAAAAAGCTTTTGGAAAAGCAGCGAACCGATGTTCCGCTTGCGGGTACAAAAAATAAAGGCGCAAAAAATTTTTCGGGGCTGAAATTTAACATTGACGGTTTTTTCGTTTTAGTCGGACGGAGTGCAACGGAAAATGATGAGCTTTTGCGTCACTGCGTCCGCGGTTCCGATATCTGGCTCCATGTGCGGGATTACTCCGGCGGGTATGTGTTTATTAAAGTACCGAACAAAAAAACGGTGCCGCTCAATGTGTTAATCGCCGCCGGAAATTTAGCCGTGTACTACTCGAAAGCAAAACGAGGCGGTGAAGCGACGGTGTATTATACCGCGGTGAAAAATCTCCGGCGTGCCAAAAACGCAAAAAAGGGAACCGTGCTACCCGAACACGAAAAAACGCTTTTCATTACGCTGGATAAAGCTGTTCTTGAAAAAAACGAATTGGGCAGAATTATGTAAGGATGTGTTATGGAGTTCGAAAAGAATTTTTTTGCATGCAACACATTGTGCGGCATTTTTTATTAGACAAATATAAAAAAACGACGGAACGGTATCTTCCGTCGTTTTTATCCGAATGGTTTGCCGATTAGTACACGGTAAACATGAGCGGTTCGTAGAGCAAAAATTTATTGGTACGGGCAAGGGCGGAAATTTCTACGAATGATTTTAAAAGCGGCATTTGTGAAATCGTTACACCGTTTTTCGTAACGGTAAGTAAGAACTCTTCCCAAAAAGTTTTTTTCTCCGTGATTGTTTTTACCGTATAATCGTTTCCCAAATCGCATAAGCCCGCCGCGTAAGAAATCGCATCCTGCAGCGTTCCGAGTTTGTCAACGAGACCGAGCTGTAGTGCCTGATTTCCGGAATACACTTTACCGGATGCGAGCTTTGCAACCGCTTCTTTCGGCATTTTACGTCCGGTGCTGACCGTCTGCAAAAAAGCGTCATAAATGCCGGAAACTTGTAATTGCATAATTTCCATATCGGTTGCCGTCGGCGGTTCAAGTACGGAAAGCGGCTTTGCGCCTTTGTACACCAAATCCGTTGAAATCCCCAAATATTTTTGTAAAGCATCTTTGAGATTCGGTAATGACGACAGCACACCGATTGATCCGGTAATGGTAAACGGGTTTGCAAAAATATAATCGGCATTGCTCGAAATCCAATACGCACCGGAAGCGGCAACGTCCGCCATTGAAACAATCACCGGAATGTTGTATTGCTTTCGGCTCTTTTCCAACGCCCGACGGATTACTTCGGAGGCGAACACTTCACCGCCGCCGGAATTCACCCGCACTATAATTGCACGGGTCGACGGATCACCGCACGCTTCTTCGAACTTGTTCACCAATCGCCAATCCTCAGCGGCGTTTCTTCCCGAAAAACCCAAATCGTTTGAAGTGATTGCACCGTCCAAGTTGATAATGCACACGGTGTTCCGTGAATGTCCATGCTTGAGTGTCGTAGCAAAATCTTTGTACGATACGAGGTTTGATTCTGAAATTGAAAGCGACTGAAGAAAATCCGAGAAAGTTGCAACATCCGTTACCACGTTTAAATCCTGCAAGGCGGTGGCCGCTTTTCCGTTGTGCTTTTTCAAAATTGCAAGCGGGGATTCCGCATATTCTAAAAGAGCCGATTCCGAAATACCGCGATTTTCTGCACAAGCTTTGACAAAATACGCCCAGGTATCGCCGAACATACTTTCATAATTTTCACGCACTTCCTTTGTAAAGGCTTTTTCCGTGTATGTGTCTGCAGCTCCTTTATACGTTCCCGCTTTTGACACAAAATATTGAATACCCGTTTTTTCGTGCATTCCGCCGAAAAACATTCCTTCCGATGCAAGCCCCGAAAAATCCGCGTCTCCGAACACATCAAGACCGACACGCTCTGCCGATGAAGCTGCAAAATACGAAGGTAGGCGATAGGCGGTACTAAACGCATAATAGGGGTTGCCGCTTTGCTTGAACACATCGAGAGCCGCTTTGATTTCATACGCCGAGCTTAAACTCATGCGGCTTTTTGAAAAATCAAATACGAGCGATGTAATATGCCGATCATGAGCTGCCGCCAAAATCGCGGCAACAATATCCGAAACGGAAGTAATTTTTTCACCTTGCATCATTAGCTGCTGCGGTAGCGCGTGATCATCCGCATTTTCCACAATCACACCAACCGGCTGCACGAGTAGCACACTGTCGCTGTTCAGGACAACATGTTTTTCTCCCGTTTTTGCGCCGCTTGATATTGCGGCAAAAACTAAAATTAAAAGATAAAAAAATACAATATTAATAATGATCAATCGTAAACGATTGATACCGGAACCAATTGCTTTTAAAATTTTAAATCGTTCTTTCATGATAAACCTCAAACTACTCAGAGTATAAATAAAAGGAAGTAAAAGGTCAATGCAGCATTATGCAGTCTCGCTCTTGTACTTTACGTTGCAGAATGATATAATCATATTCGGCGAGGAGCAAACAATGATTGAAGTAACACGATTGAACGGAACTACCTATTGGTTAAATCCGCACTTGATTGAAACGATTGAAAGTAAACCGGATGTTACGATTAAGCTGCTTTCCGGCAATACGCTCATAGTAAAAGAAACCCCGGAGGAAATTATCGAAAAAATAATTAATTATCGAAAACGAATCGGTGTTTTCAAAAGTGAATTGTAAAATTTTTACACTTTTAATATAATGCTCGCCTATGGTATCAGTACTTGCCAAGTTGAAAATAAAAATAGCCGAAAATCCGCCGCTCTTTCTCTTTGTAGTTTATGCGTCGGTGATTTTGGTGAGTACGGTTGTTTTAATGTTGCCAGTTTCAACGCAGGATGGCAGAGCAACACATTTTATTGATGCTTTTTTTACTTCTGCCAGTGCATTTTGCGTAACCGGACTGGTTGTCGAACCGACTTATGCTTATTGGTCGCTTTTCGGACAATGTTTTATTTTATTGGTGATACAGCTGGGCGGTCTCGGAGTTATGACCATCGTTGCGTTTATCGGTATACTGACAAATCAAAAACTGGAAGGCAGTCAGCGGAGAATTATGCAGGAAGCAACAAATTCGCCGTATCTGGGTGATCTTTCAAAATTGATTATCTTTATTTTAAAAAGCACGTTTTTGATTGAAGGCATCGGAGTCGTTTTGCTCGCTTTTTCATTTGTGCCGATATTCGGTTTTGTTCGCGGGATATGGTACGCCGTGTTTCATTCGATTAGCGCGTACTGCAATGCCGGTTTTGATGTGCTGGGCGATGAAAGTTTATGCGCGTACAATTCGCACCACGGTATGCTGTTGACTATTGCTGCCCTCATTATTATTGCGGGACTTGGTTTTCGAGTATACATCGACGTTTTAAAAACGCGCCATTTAAAGACGCTGCGACTCCATTCTAAAATTGTGCTGGTTAGTACGGCGGTTTTAATTGCGGGCGGAACCTTGTTGTTTTTACTGACCGAATGGAGCAATCCCGAAACTATCGGTGATATGTCAATCGGGGATAAAATCATACAGGCGTTTTTTCAATCGGTAACGCCGCGTACGGCAGGTTTTGCCGCCATTGATCAGGCAAAACTCACCCATGCGTCGGCGTTTGCAACCATTATATTGATGTTTGTCGGCGGCTCTCCTGCGGGAACGGCGGGCGGCATAAAAACGACCACGCTCGTAACACTGTTTGCATTGCTGCGCTCGCTGCTCCGCAACAAAGACGAAATTGTTATTTTTAAAAGGCGGCTTTCAACCGACATCGTAAAAAAATCTGCCGTTATTTTTTTTATCAGCTTGTTGTGGTGTCTCATTGTATCGTTTTTTTTAATGATATTTGAAAAAAATATACCGCCACTCGATTTGATGTTTGAAGCTTTTTCTGCATTCGCAACGGCAGGATTGACCCGCGGCATTACGGCGGATTTGCACACCGTAAGTAAGGTGTTAATTTCCATGACGATGCTTTTCGGAAAAGTCGGAATCCTCGGAATGGTTTTTGCTTTTGCACGGACAAAGCGAAAAGTAAACTTCCATGAAGCGGAAGAAAAAATTATTATTGGATAAAGAACGAATATAAAGAACTCCCTATAACAGGAGGATAGTTGCATGAAACAAAAAACTTTTACGATAATGGGGTTGGGGCTTTTCGGTACGAACCTTGCAAAAACTTTAGTTGATTTAAACCAAAACGTCATTGTCATTGACTCGAACGAAGAAACGATAAACTTGATAGCCGACAAGGTCGCTGAAGCTTACGTGGCGGATATCAGCGTGCCGGGTGTTTTAGAAGACTTAGGGGTTCAAGACTCGGACGTCGTGATTGTCGCAATCAGCGAATGTTTTGAACAAGCCCTTTTAGCAACATTAAAATGCCGTGATCTCGGTGTAAAAGAAATTATTGTCAAATCGGCTTCCGAAACGCATTCGCGTATTTTGGAAAAGCTCGGAGCAACGGTTACTATTATTCCGGAAAAACAAACTGCGATAAAATTAGCCCATTCCCTCGTAACAAAAAATCTGGTTGATATTGTTCAGCTTGCGGAAGGATACTCCATCGCGGAAATCCGCATTCCCGATGACTGGGTTAACCACTCTATTTTGGAATTGGATATCCGCAATAAGTATCGCATCAGCGTGATTGCCATCACTCGTGATAATCAAGTGAAAGTGAATCCTTCCGCGACGGATATTTTTCAAACGGGCGATCGCGTGTTTGTACTCGGTGAAAATGAAAACATCCGACTTCTTGAAAAGTAAGCTGATAAACGGCGAGTGTTTACAAAACACAGTTTTTTGCTATAATGACTCCTATGAAAAAAACAAAGGGTGTAATAACGGTGGCGGTTTTGATTGCATCAATCGCGTTGATTGTCTCAGGACTGCTCGTCGGAGACGGAGCGGTTGTTTTAAAAAAAGCGGTGAACATTTGTTTGGAATGCATCGGCATCGGGTAAACGGGTAAATATTTATGGAAGAAATAAAAACAAACAGTGAGGATAGAACCGGAGCGTATACGGAAAGCCAAACTTTGACACACGAAGCGGCTCTGCCGCCGGAAAAAAACTTCGGTGAAAAAAAGGATAAACCGAAAAAGCGAAAATATACGCGGCATTATATTCAGGCGCTCGGGGCATTGGCGATTAATGGAAATCTCAAGGGGTTTTTTGAGGGCAAGATTTTTCGCGGCGCGAGTAAAACGGTATGTTTGCCGGTACTGAATTGTTATTCGTGCCCGGGGGCGCTGACGAGTTGTCCGATCGGGTCGATTCAGGCAACTATTTCCGGCAAGGGGTTTCATTTTCCGCTGTATGCGGTCGGTTTGGTCGTGTTTTTCGGAATCCTTGCGGGGCGGCTTTTTTGCGGATATGCGTGTCCGTTCGGTTTTTTTCAGGATTTACTTTTTAAAATTCCGGTAAAAAAAATACCCGTGGTAAAAAAGGTCGCAAAAGTTTTTTCGTATTTGAAGTACGTTATTTTGGCGGTGTTTGTGTTTTTACTGCCGTTTGCGCTAAAAGATAAGTTCGGATTTACCGATCCGTATTTTTGTAAATATATCTGTCCTGCCGGAACGCTCTTTGCGGCGCTGCCCTTGATGGCGGTTAACGAGTCGCTGCGCGCCGCGGCGGGAGTGCTTTTTGCGAATAAGCTTTTTATTTCGCTCGTTGTGGTTGCGCTCGCGGTTGTGTTGTATCGTCCTTTTTGCCGATTTTTGTGTCCGCTGGGAGCTTTGCTCGGCATTTTTAATCCGATCAGCATATACGGGTTGACGATTGACCGCGCCAAATGCGTGCAATGCAAAAAATGCGAAAAGGTGTGCAAGTTTCATATTCCGACGTACAAAACGCCGAATAGTCCCGAATGTATCCGCTGCCACGATTGTGTGCATGCATGTCCCTTCGGGGCGATTAAGCATAAGGTGGGCACGGAAATAGAAATGGTAAAAAAGTGAATCGGGTGCAGTGCGTAGCCTTTCTATCGCGGCTCAAAACTCTGCGTGATATGAACGATGCTTTGTGCGGCGTCCGCAAAGTCGGAAAAATACTGCAGCGCGGTAAAACCGAAAATCGCATCACCTAAAAGCTCACCGTTGACGGTTTGCGGCACAAGAAAACAGCGGTTTGTCTGCTCTGCTTTCAGTTGATTCCAATCGCGGTTTAGCGCTTGACCGCCGGAAAGGGTAAACGCCAGCCGCGTGCCTGCTGCCGCTTCCAATTTTGCAATCGCCGTGTTCAGCGTTTCAAAAAACGAACAAAGCTCATTGTGTTCGGATTGGCGGCGGCTGTACAGCTTGAAAAAGTGTCCCGTCCTTCCAAGGAGCACGGAAATATTCCAGTTCGGCTCAATGACGGACGGCAGCAAACGAAAAGGTGCTGCATTTTCCGGCGGGACACCAATGCACACATTAAGTCCTTCCGTGCTACCCGCTCTATCGCACGCCGAAAGCGGCGTAATCGTTTTAGTACCGGCGAGGGCTGCAAAAAAATCGGGTGCTCCCGCAATCACCGGAATCGATTTAAACTGTCCGATTACCGTACCGGTCGGAGCAAAGGGCGGCATTATTTCAGGAAGTGAAAAAGATTTTGAAAAGATTGTTTCATTTTCGTTGAAAAACTCTTCGAGGCGTTGTATATCTGACGGAAACCAGTACGCTTTTTGGTAGCGGGATTCCGGTAAAAAGCACACGGCGTTACCGGTGAGAACCCAGCTAATATATTCGGGAAGCGGCAAAAATACATGCGGGGTGTACATTTTCTCTGCGGCCAATTTTTTTGCGAGTAAAAATATCCGCGGTAAAAAAATTGAACCGGAATTTTGCAGACTTTCAAAAAAAGCCGTTTCCGCATCGGAAAGAAATAATTCGTAAAGCGGATTTTCGTTCCAGAGAAGTAGTTCATCGTATAATGGTGAAAACTTCGTTTCGGGTCCTTCGCCCCAATACGGACGCACGTTTGTAACCGAAACAAGCGAGGGACCGTTTCCTGAAATACAAATACCTGCAATGCGGAGTTTTTTTTCTTGTGCGAACAGCCGCATTTCTATAAACAATGAAAAAAAAGCGTGCAGATATTCGGCGGCAGACGGCTTTGCATAAACGGAAGCTCGTCTTTCGCAAAACACCGTACCCTTTGCTGAAACGAGTGCTGCTTTCACTGCGGAAGTGCCGGCATCACAGGCGAAAATACAGTCCATCTATTTTTTTGCGGCGTTTTCCAAGGTTTTTTTAATAATTTCGCGGTTATCCAACAAACTGCTCACCGAGTCGTGATTGTGCATGCGGAAAATCGTTTGAGCAAAAAGCCCCGATACATCGCTTTCGATGTACCATTCCCGTTTTTTCAATTCGTCATGATACACGGCGTTTGTCCCGATAATTCGGTAAAAAAGTCCTTTTGAATATGCTTCATCAAATTGGGCGATTGCATTGCCGTTAAAAAGCGGTAAACTGATTGCCGCAATTACTTTTTGCGCCCCTTCGTTTTTGAGAAACTCGAACGCCTTGAGGAGCGTGCCGCCCGTTCCGAGCATATCGTCCGCCAAAAAAGCCGTTTTTCCACGGACATCACCGAGCAAGTTCATCGTTACGATATTGTTTTGCTTTGCATTGACCGACACCACGGAATAGTCCCGTTCCTTATACAACATCGCAAGCGGTTTTTTTAATCCCGTAGCATAAAATTTATTTCTATCAACGGCGCCGCTGTCGGGGGCTACCACTACGAGGTCTTCCGTGGAATTTTCCGTCAAGTCAATAATTTTTGCAAGTTCACTGATAATCTGGAAGCTGGCATGCAAATTTTGTAAAAGGCAATCATGAAATGCGTTTTCAATTTCGCGCGAGTGAATATCCAACGTGATGATGTAATTCACATTGAGCAGTTCGTACACGTGAGAAAGCAAACTTGCGGTTAAACCTTCTCGTCCCTTTTTTTTGTGCTGACGGCTGTATGGAAATGCGGGAAGCACTAAATTGATGCTGTTCGCACCGGCATGACGGGCTGCATCAATTGTCACAATGAGTGATAAAAGGTTATCATTCACCGAAAAGCAATGCTTGTCGTTTTCATCATTGACGGCAACCGGCGTATGATTTTCAACGTCCTGAAAAATATACACATCACGACCGCGAATTGATTCCAAAATTTCGGTTTTGAATTCGCCGTTTACAAAATAAGTAAACCGAGCTTTTACGCTGAAATTCGGCTTTGCGATTTTATCCAAACTTTTATGATTCGGCATTTTCGGACTTTCCAAATCGGAAGAAAAATTCAACTGACGGATAATTTCTTTTCGATCCATACCGTAACGTTTCGAAAGGCTCGTTAATCGCCGGTTAAACTTGGTCGCACTTAAGCGATCCAAATGCTTAATCGTTGCATCGGCAAAATTTTTACCGGCAGGACAGGCAATAATCGCTAAATTATTTTCATCATAGTATTTCATTGTGACACCATTTGTATTTTTGATAATGGAATGCATTATAGCACAATCGGAAGTTTTTTTCAATAGTTTTTGAAAATGTGGCGGCAGTTTATCGACAAAAAAACCCTGCAGCACAAAACTGCAAGGCTTTAATCAGCGTTTCCGCAAATGTTTCGATTATTTACGATATTACCGTCGTTGAATAATCCTTTTATTTTTCCAAATATTTCGCAAATGTTTTTGCACCGAGATAGCGGGCTTGCGCGCCGAGATAATCTTCAATGCGAAGCAGTTGATTGTATTTTGCAATGCGGTCGGTACGACTCATCGAACCGGTTTTAATCTGTCCGGTTTCAAACGCCACGGCGAGGTCGGCAATAAAAGTGTCTTCACTTTCACCGGAGCGGTGCGAAATAACCGCCGTGTATCCGGCGTTGTTCGCCATTTTGATTGCATCGATGGTTTCGGTAACCGTTCCGATTTGATTGAGTTTAATCAAAATGGAGTTGCACGAATGTTCTTTGATGCCGCGCGCCAATCGCTTGGTGTTTGTAACAAAAAAGTCGTCTCCGACAATCTGGATTTTGTCTCCGAGTTTTGCGGTTATTTTTTGGTATCCTTCCCAGTCGTTTTGGTCAAGCGGATCTTCAATCGAAATAATCGGATATTTTTTTATCCAATCGGTGTACAGCGCAATCATTTCATCCGCATTTAAAACCTTTGAAGGATTCGATTTCCAAAATTTATAGCCTTTTCGATCTCCCGCTTCATACAATTCGGAAGCGGCACAATCCAACGCAATCATAAAATCACCGGAAGCTCCCGCTTTGTATCCCGCTTTATCGATTGCTTTTAAAACAAACTCCAAAGCCTGTTCGTTTTCAATGTTCGGAGCAAAACCGCCTTCATCACCGACGGCGGTAACCTGTCCTGCATCTTTGAGAATTGTTTTTAACGCGTGAAACACTTCCGCCGTCATGCGGATTCCTTCATGGAATGTTTTCGCCCCAATCGGCATAATCATAAATTCCTGAAAGTCAACTTTGTTGTCGGAATGGCGTCCACCGTTGAGAATATTCGCCATCGGCACGGGTAAGGTCAGCGCATGCACACCGCCCAAATAATTGTACAAGGGCAAATTGCGGGAAATTGCCGCTGCGCGTGCAAATGCCATCGAAACGGCAAGCATCGCGTTCGCCCCCAGTTTCGACTTATTTTCCGTGCCGTCCAGTTTCAGCATCGTGTTATCAATTTCCGCCTGATCAAAAGGATCAACGTCGGTCAGTTCAGGGGCGATAACTTCATTGATGTTTTTAACGGCTTTAGTTACCCCCTTGCCTCCGAAACGGGCTTTGTCGCCGTCCCGCAATTCCAGTGCTTCAAACTCGCCGGTTGAAGCGCCCGACGGTACAATAGCCGTTGCGTGACTTCCGTCAAACAAATACACTTCAGCTTCAACCGTCGGATTTCCCCGTGAATCCAAAACTTCACGTGCTACCACTACATTGTCGTTCATAAAACCTCCGAATCTTTAAAGAAGGCTGATAAATTCAATCGAGAATTAAGGTCATTGTTAAAAACTAAAAGTTTTTAAAAGATTACCTTTCAGTGCCTACCTTAAATAAAAGCGTTTCTTTATGGTACACCGCTTTCGTTTATCTGTCAAGTAGGCGCATTTCATTCGATTAAAATCGGCAAAATTATACTAGAAAAACATGAATCTTTTCTCTTGACAAACTTTTTTATTTTTGGTATTCTTTGGCTACAAATAAAAACTGTAGGAGGTTTTTACTTATGAAGAAAAAAATTTTAGCTGTTTTAGCACTGACATTGTCGTTTTCACTGGTTGCAGAAGGGGTCGGACTTGCAATCAATATTGACCCACTCGGCTACATGAATCATACAATTATGACTACGTACGATTCGGAAAAACTGGCTAACAATCTTAAGGATGAATTTGTTAATGCCGGACTTATGGGTGACTTGCAGATTGGCGATCAAAAGTCAAAAAATGTGTATAATGCATACGCCTTAGGGTTGGATGTAACCTATAAAGTTTTTTATACGAGTCTTTCGCTCGGTTTACCGGCGAAGATGTATAGTTCCGGCTTTGATCCTATCTCAATAATGTATCCGGGTACTTTTAAAGACAGTAACAAAATCGGCGGAACGATTATCCTTGACGGACAGCTCGGCGGCGGTGTTGACTTGATGAAAATTCTCAAAAAAGAGAATAACCTGAGCTTCTTTGTCGGCGGCGGTATTGCGGTAAACTACGTTCACGTCAAACGCCCTGTAGAGAAAGATACACTACTTGGTCAGAAACTTGCAAGTGCAAAAACGATAACTGAATTTCAAAATATTGTTCAAGCGGGTTTAGGATTGCGTGCAGGAGTAAGTTATTATTTTAATCCGAACGTGGGTATCAATTTGAATTTTACCGATTCCCTCCACTTTATTAAACTTTATTCACAGCGTATGTTTGCCGGCGAAACCGTAGCAGGGTTGCAGTACAAATACTTTTTGACAAAAGACGGCAATGAAAATAAAATGATTAAAAGGCAATTTGCAAACAACTTTACGCTTCGTTTAGGAGCCAGCATTAAGTTCTAGCCCCATTGCTTGATAAAAACAAAAGCCTGTTCATTACGAACAGGCTTTTTTATGCGCCGATAAAATCTCAACCGAAGTTTTTTAAATCAGCTTTTTCGCTTCACCGACCAAATAGAACGAGCCGGCAATTAAAAGCGGTTTACGCTTTTCCGTTGCTTCGGCGTATGCTTCTTTGATAACCGTTTGAAAATCGTACGAAACGGTCAACTGCTGCGGTTTTCCTCTATAATACGTTTCAAACGCTTTTTGCAGCCGCTCCAAGTTGCTTTTTTTGAAAACGCCCGGAATGGTCAAATAGATGCGGTCAAAATCTCGTTCAAAAAGCGGCGCAAAATGTTCCACGTCCTTGTCTTCCGCACAGGCGAGAACTAAAACACCCTTTTCTCCGTTGTTGATCAGTTTTTCAAAAGTTGAAACCGAAAGCGACAAACTCGTTATTGTGTGAGCACCGTCCACAATAACCGGCGGCTCTTTGCGGAGTACTTCAAAGCGACCGAGTAGCCACGCGTTGTGTAAACCCCGCTCTAAAACATCCTCGGAAATCGACGGTTCTACGTATTTTACGAGGGCTGCAACCAAGGCTGCGTTTTTTGCCTGCACTTCGTCTAAAAGCTGCAATACCGGTTTCAGCGGACGGATAAAAAGGCTCCCCGGTTTTGTGCTGCCGTTGTAGACAACCGTCATTTGCAAGCCGCTAAACGAAACCGTATAGTCAATAGTTTGAATTACATCGGGCATGTAGAACATCGGGGCGTTCCGATCACGTGCCGTTTTTTGAAAAACGTGCAGCGCTTCGTCTTTTTGCTCAAAACAAAAAAACGGCACGCCCTGCTTGATAATTCCCGCTTTTTCAAACGCAATTTTTGCCAATGTATCTCCCAAGTACTGACAATGCTCCAGCTCAATCGGCATAATTGCGCAAACACGCGGGTTTATAATATTGGTCGTGTCCAGCCTACCGCCCAGTCCCACTTCAAAGACGGCGTAATCAACCGCTTCATTGCGAAAAATAACAAAACTCAAACAAGTAACGACTTCAAACCAAGTCGGATCGGTTTTCGGATTTTCCGCAACAATTTTTTCAAAACCGTCCATAATTTCCAAATATGCCTTTGAATACGCTTCATCGGAAAAAAAAGTTCCCGCAAGCGATACCCGCTCGCGAAAATCCGTCACGTGCGGCGACGTGTACAAACCCGTTTTAAAACCTGCTTCCGCAAGGCAGCTGCTTATCATCGTGGAAACGGAGCCTTTCCCTTTTGAACCTGCCACGTGAATTGTTTTATATGCGTTTTGGGGGTTGCCGAATTGTGCCGCATAAAAGTGCATTTTTTCCAAGTTGAGTAAATCCTTTTTCGGATCCCGCTCAAAATTAATAAATTGTTCCAACCATTTGGTAAATATTTCCGTAGAAATCATAGTAGCCTCATGGAGGCATTATAGTGCCTTTTTGCAGTCGGGTCAAGATTTCCGGCACTGCTTTGACATTAAAACTTTGAGGTGCGCGATTATCTCGCCTAAAATCTATAGGGTACTTTTGGACACGCTGATTAAAGACTTGACTCCGTTTAATCAGTGCCTTTGTTAGCACTTTGTATTTTCAGATACATAGTCTCCATTTTTATTTACAGGCTTTGTATTTTCAGATACACAGTCTCTATTTTTATTTACAGGCTTTGTATTTTTTGATGCTGACACACGGGGATTCTTCGCTTGCTCTCAGCAGGGTATTGGCTGTCATATTGAGGCACTGAAAAGTCGTCTCTAAAAATCTAACCCGAGTTTTTGAAAGGCGTCCTCAATTCTTGATTGAATTAATCAGTGCCTCCTTCGGGGTTTTTCATTTGCCGATTTTACCTAAAATATTCGAACAACAAGCTAAAACAGGTATTGCTGGAGAAGTTTCTCGCATTGCCGGTATTAAAGCGGCTAGTTTTATTGTTAACCTATATTGATATTTTTATAAACTGGATTATAATTTATAGCATAATGAGGAATACGTATATGATACAAATAAACGATTTATGGAAATCCTATGGAATTGCCGAAACAAAGGTTGATGTTTTAAAAGGCATTGACCTCAACATTGCAGCGGGAAAACTGGTTTGTCTTTTGGGACCTTCCGGCTCGGGAAAATCAACACTGCTTAATATTTTAGGCGGCATTGAACATATTGATAAAGGAAGCGTCACTGTTTTCAATCATGAACTGGAAAAAATGAACAACAAAGAGCTGACGCTTTATCGCCGTAACAATGTCGGTTTTGTCTTTCAATTTTATAACTTAATAAGCGATTTAACCGTTGAAGAAAATATTCAAGTCGGACAATACGTATCAAAATCGCCGCTTGATCTTGACCGTTTAATAAGCTCGCTTGGACTCAGCGAACAACGCAAAAAATATCCGAACGAAATCTCAGGCGGGCAAGCGCAACGAACTTCGATCGCAAGAGCGATTATTAAAAAACCTTCACTCCTTATCTGCGATGAACCGACCGGGGCTCTAGACTATGAAAGCGGAAAAGAAGTTTTGGAGCTTATCGAAAAGCTTAACGGTGAATATAAAACAACGGTGATTATTGCAACGCACAATAGCCAAATCGCAAAAATGTGCGATATCTGTTTACATTTACGAAACGGACAAATAGGAAACGGAGAAAACAATGAAACAAAAATATCTGCACGGGAGGTGGAATGGTAATGAAAAATCCGATCAATAAACGCATTTTTCGAATGCTGCTCATGCATCCGGGAAAATCGCTACCGCTTTTTTTTGCAATGATTTTTATGGTCTTTTTTATCTCTTCATTTTTAATAAGTCAAGGGAGCATTAAAAAATTGTACTATAAGAGTTTGAAAGAACAAAAAGTTGAAGACGGGCAATGTACCGTCATGTTTCCATTATCCGAAAAAACAAAAGAACAAATTGAAAAAGAAAATGTTTGTCTTTATGAAAATTTTTATAAAGAGCGGACGTTCAATGAAAGCCGAGTTTTACGCTGTTATAAATTACGACGTAATATCAACACCTGTGTTTTTTCAAAAGGGAGAGAACCGGTAAACGAAACTGAAATTGCGATATCCTACAATGTTGCCGATGCAAACAAACTTGAGCTTGGAAGGACGATCACGCTTGAAGGTCAAAGCTATAGTATTTCAGGACTTATCGTAACGCCAGACTATAGTTCGCTCCTTCGAACGCAAGCCGATATTGTTATGGATACCGGTTTTTTCGGGATTGCCGTTTTAACTGAAAAAGGTTTTGACTTACTGGGAGAAAGCGGTAAAAAATATTCTTATGCCTATCATAGCAATGTAGAACTCAACGAAAAAGAAGCGAGAGAAAAGCTCAATGCGATATCGGCAATTATTAAAAAAGATAATTATGTGATCAGTGCTTTGACTCGTTTTGATAACCGCTGCATCACCTATGTAATCGATGATATGGCGGGCGATGTTCCGATGATGATGGTGCTGCATTGTGTTATTTTTATAGCATTTGCATTTTTAGCGGCAAGCCAATGTCGCAGTTTAATCGAAGAAGAAGCTCCTACGATTGGAACGCTTTTAGCGTCGGGATATAAAAAAAGAGAACTGCTTTTTCATTATTTATCATTGCCGCTTTTTTTAACGATTTTAGCTGCCATTATTGGAAACATCATATCATATACAATAGGCTATAAATTTTATGCAGGTCTTTATTATACTTCGTACACACTCTTGCCGTTTGAAGTACAATTTAATATGCGAGCACTTTTCTTGTCAACGATTGTTCCCATAGCATGTATGTTTTCTATTAACTTTTTTATGTTGCTCTTTATGCTGCGATTAACGCCGCTCCGATTTTTACGAAGAGAATTTAAAAAAGTAAAACGGCGAATGAATATTGATTTGTCACGATTTTCTTTTTTAACGCAGTTTAAGATACGAGTTTTACTTGACAATAAAATGAATATGATTGTTTTATTTTTTGGTCTTTTTATTGCAAGTATCTTGTTATTTGTTTCGTTACTGTTCCGACCGGCATTTGATAACTATGCTGAAAGTATAAAAAAGGATATGAAGTACGAAATCATCACGATGGTAAAAATGCCTGAAGAAAACGATGGCGATTTACAAAAAGCACTGATTCTTTCGGTGGATTTTTATCCGGAAAGCAAGGAGAAAAAATTTGAAACGCAAGTATACGGTTTAGACAGCGGAAGTCGGTACAATAATAAATCCGTTCCGCTTGATAGCTTAAAGGCAAACGAGCTTGCGGTTTCGTACGGTTTTTTGCATCGATATAAGTTAAACCTTGGCGATACGATTACTTTGACTCGCACGCACGAATCGGAAGAAAAAAAGCTGATTGTAAAAACCGTTTTTAACGATATAAAAGGACTTTCACTTTATATGCCGATGAAGCACTTGCAGAAATTGTTTGACATTGATACGCACTATTACAATGCCTATTTTTCCGATACAAAACTCACGGAAATAAAAGATGATAATCTGATAACAATCATTGATCGCGATAAGATAAATCAATTTTTGACTCATTTTTTAGACGGCTTCGCATCGATTTTTGAAATAATGAAAGTTGTATCGGCAGCATTTTACTTTTTAATTATGTATGTTTTGAGCAAAATTATTTTGGATAAGTTCAAACTCAACATCTCATACTTAAAAATTTTCGGATTTACGCCTGCAGAAATTTCAAAGGTTTATTTAAAATCGCTTCGAAATGTAGCAATGCTTTTTTTGCTTGTTTCGTTTCCGCTTGTAGCAATTACGGTTAAATCTTTTTTTGAAATCTCAATACAAAAAGTCGATGCCTATATGATATTGGATATTCCGCTCTACTTTTATCCGCTGAGTTTTGCAATAGCTTTATTGCTCTATCTTTTTGTGCAGTATATTCAAGTAAAAAAAATTGCCAAACTGGATATGGTCAAAGAATTAAAAAATATAAGCGGCTAACGCGAAAACTTTTAATCGTACCTGCACTTTAGAATTTTATTCCAAAGTGCTGGTATCACAAAAACCGCAGCTACTCATCGTTTGTTTTTACCGAGGCTTTTATCAGGAAAGTATAACAATTGAGCGGAGTATTGTCGAGAGGAACGGTTAACTTCGCCGCTGAACTAGCGCGGCTCATTAACCGGTCAAGTTTTGCTTAGTAAACTGATTTGCAAAACTTGCTTATAAACATGTGTGCTCAAGAGCACACTAATGCGGCAGTTTTCAGAAACTGATGTTTCTTCAACTGTCGCATTTTAAGGAAGGTTTAAAATATTTTCCGGCATCTTCTCAAAAATCAACATGACTTTTTAGAAGATGCCTTCAATACAAGATTAATTTTACGATTCTGCGCTTTTTAAGCTTCTGTCAATAGTCAACTGAGCTGAAACATCATTTCCGGCAAGTGTAAAGCCGTCAAGGATATTTTTTGTTATATTTTCTTCTTCAATTTGCTCGCTGATATAACTGTGCATAAAAATTTCCGTTGCATAATCGTTTGCTTTTTTAGCGGTATCGTGCAAAGCATAAATTCGACTGGTTACTTTCTTTTCGTGATCATGAATAATTTGTGCTACTTCCAAAGGAGTTTTCACATCAAACTTCTCCATTTTTATATCATGCAAATTGGGCGTAAAATCCCGTTTAATCATATAATTGATAAAATCGCCCGCATGCGAAAGTTCTTCACGATAGTGAGACATAAGCCATGCAGAAAAGCCTTTGTAATTCTGCTTTTCCATAATTAAGCCCAGTTCCAAATAAATGTACGCTGAATAAAACTCAAAATTGATTTGCTCGTTCAAATCATCAATGACTTTTTCATTCATAAATTAGCCTCCTACAACTAATTGTTGCTTATAATTTACAAAATTTTATAAATTTGTCAAGTAGTAAATTATATTTTTATTTTAAAAGCTTTATAGTACTTTAAACTGCCCATGTACAGCGCCTTAAAGTGTCTCTGTATAGTACTTAATCGTGCCTCTATATAATCTAGCGTATATCCTGTATTGCGCTCGTAATGTATCCGGTACTATGTTCGTACGGTATCCTGTAATACGATATGAATGGAGTTAACGTTTAGTGTATAGTTAAAGAGAAATCTAGCCTATATTTCTATAGAAACATAGGCTAGATTCTTAGAGAAACAGAGGCTATGTTTCAGATATGATACAAGGGGCGGCTTGTTCTGCTTGCAAAAGGCTCTTCCGTTTTTGCATTGGGCAGCGTTGTAAACCGCTTTGTAATATAGGTATAATGAAACGCTGATTAAAGGCTTGATGCCGTTTACCGGCGTTTAGAGATGCCCTCAATTCTCGATTGAATTAACCGGTGCCTTCCGTAAAGTATGTTTTAATAAAAGTTTTTTATTTTGATTTTATATTCTTTCTGTCTTTACATCTTTACATTTTTTTATT
>ERZ1673752.979-NODE-979-length-44012-cov-19.451418_pt1 | contig 44012 bp, 36 predicted proteins | sample MGYA00580195_ERZ1673752 | MGnify/ENA primary metagenome ERZ1673752 (study PRJEB41218, sample SAMN15661744) | gut metagenome | host: Homo sapiens | place: Canada: London | collected 2015-08-20/2019-03-30 | study: EMG produced TPA metagenomics assembly of...
TCCAGCTCGATATCTCCTTCGCCCTGGCTGCAGTACCAGTTGTCCGCGCCTGTGATCTCCTCTGGACTGACGTTCCCGCTTAAAATCAGGGCGATCATCTGATCGTTGGGCGGAGGTGTGGGTGTGGGCTGGTAGCCATTGGCTTTGAGGACTTTAAGATAAAGCCCGTAGAGGCCGCAGCTGAGCACCAGATAATCCCAGTTCTTTTTCAGCGCGACTCTGCTGATGGCCCTGGACAGCTCCGCGATATCCTGCTCATTAAAAGGGTCAGTAAAAAATTCGCAGACATTGCCCATGACAGAATGGCTGGTATGGCCTTCGCGGAGAATGGCGAAGCCCACGATCTCCTTACCGCGGCGCGCGATCAGGGTCTGGTAAGAGACGTCGGGGCGCTGGTTGTAGCGATAATTCAGATATTTGAAATCGCGTACTAATAAGATCTCATATAAATCTTTATAACGCTCCCAGCAGGATTGAATTTCAGGCGGAACCTGCTGGAGACATTCAAAGCTCAGGCCACTGTCTTTTTGTTTGCAGCGCTGTCTGAGAATCTGGCCATAGACCTTGCTGCCCAGCCTGGCCAGCGCGGCGCTTTTGATTTTCCTTTGAAGATAGCCACGAAGGCAGATGGGTTGAACCAGCACCTCTCTTTTGAAAAGACTCAGCCAGCCAAATTTTTGATAGCCAGGGTAGGAGGCAGCATTGGCCAGGCCAAGAATGACATCGATGCCCGCTTTGCGGCCTGCCTCGACAGAGTTCTCGGTCATCATCCTGAAGATCCCCTGGCGCTGGTAATCGGGGTGCGTCATGGTTTTTACGGAATGAGCCATGCGAAGCGTTTTTCCATGGATATAGAGTTCGCCTGGGATCAGGCCATCGCAGGCAATCGCTTTGTCACCCTCTTTTAAGAGAAAAAGCAGGTTGCCGTCGGGATGATAAGGATTATCGTTTAAGAGCCATTGGTGCATGGCTTTATCGACGTTGGCGCCCGGACCGAAGCAGGTCAGACTGAGCTCCTTAAAGGTTTCGTAATCGCGATTAAGATCGATATGTTCAATGCTTCGTTCCAAAGAAAAATACTCCTGCGCTTATAGGCCGCTTTTTATCAGCCGATTTTACTTGTCTTCGTCAATATCGGAAATACGCTTTAAGATCCCATAGAGAAAACGGTTGGGGTTCACGCTGAAGGTGCCCGGCTTTTCGATGACCACGCCGCCGAAACTCTTTTTGAAGTGATACACGCCCTCGTCATCGTAGTGGGCATAGGCGCCGGCGGTTCCATAAAAGTCATAGATGGGAATACCACTTTTAATGGCCCAGTTCATGGCCTCCCACTGCAGAGCGTAGGGCGCATTAAAGCTGAGATAACGATCGTAGGCTCCGCTGAAAAGATAGGTGATCGAATCAACATAGCGGATGAAAACCGCGGCGGCCATGGGAATCACCGGACCCTCCGGTCGCAGGCCCTCTAATTCCTGAAGCTTTTCGTTAAAGCCGTCGATGGCCTCCTGGGCCACCATCATGCGGTTCTCCATCTTGCGGGTCGGCTTCGCCTCGTGACGGGCTCTGGCATCCTCCAGTTCGGCTTCCTGCTCCGCCCGCATATCTTTCAGCCGTTTTTCATATAGATCCAGATCAAGCTCGGCGATGAGAAAGCGGACATCGCCGCTTTGGGAAAAGTGATGGTATAAGCTCTGGTAGTAGCTCAAACCTCGATTGTTAAATTGACGGCGTTCAGCCGTATGTTCAAGAATTTGATCGAATTTATCGAGTTCATCGTAGGCCAGATCGCGGACGATCACATTCTGCTTGAGGGTTTTGCGAACGGCCCAGCGTGCCTGACCTCCGAATGATTCCATGAGCTGATCTTCATCTTTTATCTGGGACATATCCTTGTAAAAGAACCAGCGGATGTCATTGGTGGCATAGTGGTTGTGGTAACCGTGGTGATGGAAACCGGCCTTCAGCAAATTGTCGACCAGGTGGTGATTATCATAGCCCCCAGGCACGATCGCGCCATCAATATCATGCTCAATCAAATTAAAATTGGGAAGAATCTGTACCTGAGCAATGCCTTTTTTGGAAAGGTGCTGAATGAGGCCCTTACGCAGGAGAACTAAATCCTCGAGATTGTTATAATCCATAAGCATGCCGCCGGAGGCCGTCATGATCTTAAAAACTTTACGATAGGGGTGAACCGTAAAAAGGCCGGCAGCGATGACTTTATCGCCATCCTTCAAGCCATAATAATGGACCTCATAGCCTCGCTCAGCCTGTGACCGAGCCATGGGAACCGATTGCAGGAAGCTCGCCGGCCGAAAGGAACGACTGAAGGCGTCAAATTCGCTTTCACTTAATTCGCAAAAAGTCTTCATCAATATCACCAACTTGTTTTAAGCAAAATACTCAGTTTAAAGAAAGCCACCTTCAGCCCGTTGTACGGACGACCTGAAATCAGCCAGGACAAGGCTTTTTCAAACTTTCTTTATTATAGCAAGCTCAGGCGCGGGAGCAAGCTGAACTTCTGTCTTTTGATGGACTGCCTTATCGAAGCGGGGAACAGAGATACAACTTTCCATCATAAATTGTCCGTGTCGAGAACGAGGGTGAAGGGGCCATCGTTAATCAGGGAAACCTGCATATCGGCGCCAAATTGTCCGCAGCCATATTCCGGGTATTCAATGGAAGCGAGCTCCAGAAAGTATTCGTAGAGTTCGTTGCCAAGCTTTGGATCTGCGGCTTCGATAAAGGAGGGTCGGTTGCCTTTTTTACAGTTGGCCCAGAGGGTGAACTGGGAGACGATGAGGACGTTGCCTCCGACCTGGGAGAGGGAGAGGTTGGTTTTGCCGTTTTCATCTTCGAAAATGCGTAGGGCGGAGATTTTTCTCCAGAGTTTTTCAGCTTCGCTACGGCTGTCACCCTGGCCGACGCCAAGTAAGATCAGATAGCCCTGGCCGATACGGGCTTTCTCTTTGCCTGCGATTGTGACGGAGGCTTCGCTGACGCGCTGAATAATTGCTCTCATTTTGTTCCTTTCATTCCGGCACCTTATTTTATTCCCGGACATTTTTGCCAGTGCTTAGTTGCGTTGGCAGACTTCGTTGATGCTGGCCAGCCACTCCAGATCGAGGCTGTTGAGTTGTTCCTGTGTGAGCCGCATCTCCCAGTTGCCGCCAACGGTTCCGGGATGATTGATGCGATAGCTGCTGTCGAGCCCCAGAAGATCGGTGATGGGCACGATGACGAGATTGGCGACACTCTGCCAGAGGGTGAGGATGACGCGGCGGCAGAGGGGACTCAGGGGGCCATCGATATCTCGTGAATCGTCCGTTAGTCCAAAGTACCTGCAGATGAGCTGCCATTCTTTATCACTGGCCGCTCTGGCCCAGCCGAGCAGGGTATCATTATCGTGGGTCCCGGTAAAAGCGACAATATTCGCGTTGTAACTGTGCGGTCGATCTTTGGACTCGAAAAAGGGATCAAAGGCAAATTGCAGAACTTTCATCCCGGGAATGCCGGTCGCCTGCAGAAACTGGCGTACATCGGCAGTAATTTCTCCAAGGTCCTCAGCGATGAAAGCACCCTGGGGATAGAGGCGCAGGAGAACTTCAAAGAGATCCATGGCCGGGCCTTTCTCCCAGACACCGTTGATGGCGGTTCTTTCTCCGGCGGGCACGGCCCAGTAGGATTCAAAGCCCCGAAAGTGATCGAGGCGCAGAAGGTCATACCACTCCATGGCCTTGCCAATGCGCTCGATCCAATAGCGGTATTTGTCCTCCTTCATCTTATCCCAGCGATAAAGGGGGTTGCCCCAGAGCTGCCCTTCGGCACTGAAATAATCCGGGGGAACCCCCGCAACTCTGCTGGGATAGCCATTCTCATCTGTCTCAAAAAGTTCCCGCTGTCCCCAGAGATCCGTGGAATCAGCCGCCGGATAAATGGGCAGATCACCGATCAAGGCAATGCCGAGTTCATTGATTTGCTGGCGTAGTTCGGTCAATTGCTTATAGAATTCATACTGTTCAAAAATGTAATAGTGAATACTTTCCGCGTATTCACGGGCGAAGTTGCGCACGGCTTCTTCATCTTTTTTCTGTAGCAGGGGATCGGGCCATTCCCACCATGGCTTTTCACCGAAAAGTTCGCGAGCTGTCATAAAAACAGCGTAATCTTCGAGCCAGGAGGACTCCTTTTGACGAAAGCGGGTGAGTTCTTCAAAAGCGCGCGTTGCGAAGCGCTTAAAAGCCTGCTTTAAGATCTGAGTATGTCGAGGTAAAGCCTCGCCATAGAGAATTCTCGGGCTTACCGAGTCAACATAGAGGGAACGCAGCTCCTCATCGCTGATCAGGCCATCTTTATAAAGACCGCGCGGGTCGATAAAGGCCGGATTGCCGGCAAAGCTGGAGATACACTGGTAGGGAGAGGCAAAGGCTCCCGGAAGGGAGAGAGGAAGCACCTGCCAGCAGCTGATGCCCGCTTTTTTCAGGGAGCATGCAAAATTCAGCGCTTCTTTGCCGAAGACGCCCCAGGCAAAGGGACCGGGCAAACTGAAGACGGGCATAAGAACCCCGGAGGAACGGATCATAGTGACCTCCCGAAAGGCCTTTGGCTTTCTTTGAAGGTAAAGCGCATTGAGGCTGTGCAGGGTTCGCCCGGCGTCTGGATGATGGAAGGGAAAGCAGGATGCCGCAGGGCATCGGGATATTTCTGAAATTCCAGACAGCAGGCAAAATGATCAGGATAATGTCCGAATCTTTTACTTCCGCCTCCTTTGCAGGCGTAAACCTGCAGACCCGGAAGATCTGAAGAGGCCTGCAGAAGCAAACCGCTCTCAGCTGAATAGAGTTCCACAGGAGCTGAATGCTTGTTGTCAGAAAGGGAATGGCTGTCTTCGAGATGACCGTGTTCAAGGATGAAATAATGGTCAAGTTCGCCAAGCTGCGGATCGTCCTCGATCTGCCTCAGCGCGTCACCCAATCTTCTGGAGCTGGTAAAATCCAGTGCCGTCCCCTTTAAGGAGCGAAGCTCTCCTGTCGGGCACTTGTCCGTGCCTCTCGGCAGGAACGCCGCTGCGCGCAGCCGCAGTTCCTGATCCTCAATTGTCGCTGCTTCAGGGTTCAGATTGAAGTAAGCATGAAAGCAGGGGTTGAAGAGGGTTTCTGCCGAGCTCAGCTGCTCGAAAGAAATGCGGAGGGTTGGTCCTTCCAGGTGATAATGCCAGCTGATCTCGCGTTCTCCAGGGTAACCGTCTTCTTCGGGTGAGGTTTTCAGTCGGAAAATGAGACCGGCAGGATCCTCCAGGCTGCCCTGCCAGATACGGGAATGATAGCCACTTGCGCCACCGTGAAGATGGTTTTTCCCCTCGTTGGCATCCAGGACGACCGTTCCTGAAGCCAGAGACAGCTCGACCTCTCCCAGGCGATTGGCGACGGGACCAACAGCCGCATTGTAATAAGGGTAATGCTGCAAACGCCAGGAAATATCGGCTTCGCCACGCAGCGCTTCGAGCCAGCCCCGTCCCGTCTTCACTTTTAGTGAGAGCAGGGAAGCGCCGAGCTCACAAGCTTCCAGTCTGAGAAACTCATTTTCTTTGATGAAGACCTGCGGAAATGCAGGTTGCGCTGTCTTTTGCCGTGAAGATAAGGGCATCGGCATCCTCCTCAAAACAAAGCCCAGGGGGGCTTATTGTTGCTATTCTACGATATTTTCTCTTAAAGAACACGCCAGGACAAAAGGATGACTGGCCCTCTGACTTTCTGGCTTCTGTGCTATCATAGAAATGGACTTAAGTCGTTGGACGATTTGTCGCAGGCGAGGGATGAAGGTGGGGCTTGAAAAGGGATGTTTTCAAGTTCTGCCTGCGAAGTTCTAAAGCAGTTCTGAAAAGAGAAGCTTATGAGAATCATGGGAATAGATCCGGGCTACGCCATTACCGGCTATTGCATCCTGGATTATGAGAGCGGCTGCTTTGCCGTAAAAGACTACGGCCTGGTTTCAACCTCGTCCAAATCGAGGTTTCCGGATCGCCTCTTGACGATCGATCGAAGCCTCAGTGAGATTATTGCTCGTTACAAGCCCCAGGTCATGGCCATCGAGGAACTCTTTTTTGCCCGCAATACAACGACTGCCATAGGTACGGCGCAGGCACGGGGAGTGGCCATCGTGGCTGCAGCCCGCCGTGGTTTGCCGGTTTTTGAGTACACTCCTATGCAGGTCAAACTCGCGGTAACCGGCTATGGCAAAGCCGAAAAAAGCCAGGTGCAGGAAATGGTGCGGCGCATCCTGCATTTAAAGGAAATCCCCAAGCCTGATGATGTGGCGGATGCTGTAGCTATTGCCATCTGTCATGCTCATTCGGGAAACCGCAAGGAAGCTCTGGCAGTTTCAGGCTACCAGTAAGGCGTCGACGAAATGAAGAATAGAAAGCTGCTCATGCGCCAGCTTTTATCTCTATTAAAGATTTTACAGGAGAACTGCAGACGTGATTGCATTTATCGAAGGCACAGTTCTGGAGAAAAATCCGGACAACCTCATTCTTTTACATGCCGGCTTAGGCTTTCGCCTGAACTATGACCCCCTGGCCGCGGGCCGCCTGCCTGAAGTGGGAGAGGAAGCCAGGATTTACACCTATCTTCATGTACGTGAAGATGAGCTCAGTCTCTATGCTTTTCCCACTTACGAAGAGAAGCAGCTTTTTGAACTGCTGCTCACGGTCAGTGGCTTTGGCCCAAGGATTTCCAGTACTATGGTGGCTTCCATGCCCCCCGATCGTTTTGCTCTGGCCGTTGTCAATGGCGATGTTAAAGTGCTTTCAACCGTGAAAGGGGTTGGCCGGAAATCCGCTGAGCGCCTTATTCTAGAACTCAAAGACAAACTCAGGAAACGTGCCGGACAATTTCCTGCGACAGCTGTGGAGAATGAAGCTGAGGGGATGGCCTTTGCCGATGCTGCTCATGAGGAAGCGCTGTCCGCTCTGCTGCTTCTTGGCTACAGTCAGAAGGAAGCTGCAGCAGCTTTAAGCCGGGTATTAAAGGACAGAGAAGATGTACCGAAACTTGAGGAGCTTATCCGCCTCTCTTTGCGAGAACTCGCGCCAGCCTGATCCGGACGGGACTGATTTATTGCAGCGGAGGAATGAGTAATGTCAGAAGAAGGCTATTTCAGCATATTTTCAGAAGATAATGCGTTTGAGGAAGAACCGGAAGAACGTGTGATTTCCCGCGAGCTTCATAAGGCGGAGAGGGATGAGCCCTCCATGCGTCCGACGAGCTGGGATGAATATTATGGACAGGACAAAATCAAGTCGAATCTGGAGGTCTTTATTAAGGCTGCCCTGAGCCGCGGAGAAGCCCTGGACCACGTGCTGCTTTATGGTCCTCCGGGGCTGGGCAAGACTACCCTGGCGGCGATTATCGCCAATGAGCTTGGCGTCAGTCTCAAAATGACCTCAGGACCGGCCATCGAGCGGCAGGGCGACCTTGCCGCCATGCTGACCAATCTGCAAGCTCACGATGTTCTTTTTATCGATGAGATCCACCGCTTAAACCATGCTGTAGAAGAGGTACTCTATCCCGCGATGGAAGACTATGCTCTCGATATCATGATCGGTAAAGGGCCTTCAGCGCGCTCGATCCGCTTGGATCTGCCGCCCTTTACTCTGATCGGTGCGACGACCCGTGCAGGACTTCTGACCTCACCGCTGCGCGATCGCTTCGGCATGATCTGCCGCCTGGAGCTTTATCAGCCCAGGGATATTGCGCAGATTCTCCAACGCAATGCCAATGTCCTCAAGATCGGTATCAGTGATGAGGGCCTTAAAATTATCTCCGGCCGCTGCCGTGGAACACCGCGAATTGCCATCCGTATTCTGCGCCGGCTGCGTGATTTTGCTCAGGTTCTGGGCAAGGAGTGTATTGATGCCGAGATTGCCGAAAAAGGGCTTGCCGCTCTGGAGATTGATCATCTCGGCCTGGATGCGACCGACCTTACGCTCATGCGCAAGATGGCAGAACTCTTTAACGGCGGACCCGTCGGGCTTGATACGCTGGCAGCGATCACGGGAGAAGACGCGCGTACCATTGAAGATATCTACGAACCCTATCTTATGCAAATCGGCTATATCAGTAAGACGCCGCGCGGGCGCATCCTTTCCGAAGCGGCTTTTAACCATCTGGGTATCCCCTGGCCAGGTCCGGATAAGAGCATCGAGACTCCTGCAGACGCTGAAGGGCTTGGGGAGAAGCAAATCAGTTTTGAGGAAACGTAAATATAAAGCGTCGACATCCCCCGAACTCTATGCTTGCTTAGCTGGCCGCAACTTTGTCATGGCCTGACGTGACTTTTTAAGAGAGCGCTCTGAGCTGAATCCGCCATCTGGCAGAGCCGCTAAGCTTTTTCTTTGCCTTCTTCTGCGGGACGGAGAAAGTCACGCGGGTTTCGGGCTTCCACGTAGATGGACTTGAAGTTTTTGTAAATCAGGTGACCGGGTTTTGAACCACGAGCCTTGGAGAGATTTTTCACGGGGCAGTAGTCAATTTCGACTTTGCCCCCTGAGTTCGCGCGATTAGCTGAGGAAAACCAGGCGGCGACAGAGGCCGCGTCTTCAATGGAGAGTTCATCAGCTTCACGGCCATCCAGATGCAGAACAACGTGAGAACCAGGGATGTTGTGGGCGTGGAACCAGAGGTCATTTTGATGTGATTTTCGCAGACTCAGCTGTTCGTTTTCGAGATTGTTGCGTCCCGAACGGATGAGCAGGCCGTTCTGTGAAAAATACGCCCGGAAATCATGTGAAACCAGGGAGGCTTCAGCTTGCTTCTGCTTCTTCTCGGGCAAAGTATTCCGAGCCTTTTTCTTTTTACGTGAGGAAGGGCGTCCTGGATTGAGTCTGTCTTTGAGCGGGCGTTCGGTTTTTTCACTTCGCTGCTCCGCCAGGCCTTCAGGCCGTAGCTCGTACCGCATTTCATCTTCGACAGCCTGAATATCCTCGGGATTTTCGGCGCGATCGAGGGCAACGGCCAGACTTTCGATCCACTCTTCTTCGGCTCGGTCTTTCCTGAGAAAGGTTTCGGCGTAACGTCGCTTTTCTTCGGCCTTGCGATAGTGCCTGAAAAAACGCTCAACGTTTCCGGGAAGGTTTAAGGAGGGATCCAGGGGGATGAGCAGCTCTTTGCCATCAGGGTCATAGTAATTCTTTACACTGAGTTGGGATGGACGATCTGTTCTGCCCTTGAAAGCATAAAGCGAGGCCTGCAGGAGTTCGCCATAAAGACGGTATTGTCCGGCTTTTTCACCTTCACGCAGATCGGCTTCATGCAGACTCAGCTTGCGGCTGTTTTGTTTGCGGATCCGGCTCAGACGCTTTTCAGCGGCTTTTTTCTGTTCCATAAAGCGGAGCTTGCGCTCACGGGCTTCATAAAACTCATCCATGGCCGCAGAAATTGATGCACATTCTTTGAGCGGCGGCAAAATGGTGAGGGGCAGAGCATGGAAATCATAAACGGCTGTATCCCCGGGCCGACTGGCATAGAGGGCGGGTTGCGCCTCGCAGGCGGCACTTTGTGTGAGAAGGGTCCTGAGAGCTGCGGCGAGGTGTTTATCTTCAGCATCTGACAGCTCGGCAAAAGTCTTTTCTTCAGGAAGTCCGGCACGATAGAGGAGTTCGCGGACGAGCAGTGGAGAGAAGCCGCCAAGCGTGTCCATGAAAAGATGATAGAGGCTCTTGTCCGTGTTGTCTTCCAGGAGAAAAGAGGGAATTTTTCCACTTTCCAGTTCCCTTTGCCCCTGAGCGAGAATTGTGCTGACAGAGCGCTTATTCTGTCGGGGAGGTTCAAGGTAAGGACGGGCAGGCATGAGTTCGCGCAGGCGGTTCACAGAGTGATCGATATGACGGATGGCATCGTGAATGATTTTATTTTCTGATAGCAGGATCAGATTGGAGTGGCGGCCGGTGAGTTCAGCGACCAGGCGTTTCTCACAGAGATCTCCATATTCATTGCGCACCTGAATGAGCAGGGAGAAGACGCGTTCGCCTTCTTCGTGTTCGAGTCCGATGATTTCCCCGCCAGTCAGAAGCTTGCGCAGCAACATGCAAAAAGCGGGCGCCAACTTGGGGTTTGGACCAGCTTTGCGGCGCAGGTAGGCTCTGGGTGCTGAGGGGTTTGCGGAGAGAAAAAGCTGCTCCTGACGACCGCTTTGCCAGAGATGCAGGCTGAGATCATGGGCCGCTGGCTGAAAAATGCGGTTGATCCGCGACCCTATTATTTTTTCACTCAATTCTCTGCAGAGAAAATCTGTCGTTATTCCGTCGAGAGGCATGGAGAGATCCTTCTTTCACAGGCGATGCGCTTGTCCTATTCACTATGATATAATAACAAAATTGGAGGGAAAGATGGCCGAAACAAGACGAAAGAGTGCCAGTGAGAAGAATAGCCGCAGCAGTCACGGCAGAGCAAAACCGACCCCGGTAAAATCGTCGGATCCAAGGGCTTTTAGCAGCCTTTTTTCTTTTTTCAGAGAAAAGCCGCTGGGCCGAAGCCTGCTCTGTCTGTTTCTTTTTATCATGCTGCCGGCTTTGAATTTACTCCTTTCCTGGAATCAGCTTGATCGCTTCCTTCTGTTTTGTGGCCTTGAACTTTTGCTTGCACTCATCATGGCCTGGAGTCTCTTTCTCTACCGCCGACACCAGAATTCCGGGAGGAAAAATGAATGAAACTGCTGGTCTGCAATGATTATCAAGAAATGAGCAAGAAGGCGGCTGCCCTGATTGCTGCTCAGGTTAAATTGTTCCCTGAGAGTATTCTCGGCCTGGCTACCGGATCAACACCCATAGGGACCTATGATGAGCTGATTCGCCTTTATAACACTGGTGAGATTGATTTTTCTGAGATTGAAACGGTCAACCTTGATGAATATGTCGGTCTGGGGCCGGATCATGAGCAGAGCTATCGTCATTTTATGAATGAACAGCTTTTCAATCATATCAATATTGACCCTGAAATGACACATGTGCCGAATGGCCTTGCTGCCAATCCCGAGGAAGAAGCGGAAAATTATGAAATGATGGTCGAGTGCCTCGGTGGAATTGACTTGCAGGTCCTGGGGCTTGGTCCCAACGGACATATCGGTTTCAATGAGCCTGACAGTTTCTTTACCCCTGCGACCCATGTCGTTGACTTGAGCAAAGAGACCATTGACGCCAACTCACGTTTCTTTTCCTCACGCGCTGAGGTTCCCCATCAGGCCATTACCCTGGGGGTCAAGCAGATCATGCAGGCCGGCAAGGTCATTCTGCTGGTGAGCGGGGAAAAGAAGGCAAAGGCTTTGAAAGCGGCGGTTACGGGGCCTGTTACCCCAGACCTTCCCGCCTCGATTTTGCAATTGCATCCCGATTGTACGGTCTTTGCCGATGAAGCGGCCTGCGAGTGGATTTACGATGATTGAGTCTGCCGCCAGCGGATAGACTGATGAAACATGAGGAGCAGATCATTGATCTGCTCTTTTTTATTATCATCTATATAATACAAAATAATATCCTAAATCAGGCTCTATGATATGTAAAATCAGGATATTTTCAAGGATATGCAAAAAAAGTGATTGATAAGGCATGAAGTCAAATAAATATTGAGCAATTTGCAAAAGATATTCAATTTTTGTCGAAGTGTTGAATTTTCATGCGCCCTGCACTAAACTTAAAACAACTTCTTTGGGCAAGACTCTGCTCTGCTTCACAGCTCATGCAGACTTGCCTGATTCAGAGGAGTGGGGGAGGAACTATGTGGAGTTATATCGTCAAACGCGTCCTGCTTGCGCTGCTGACGGTGTTCATCGTCATTGCGATTACGTTTTTTACGATGCACGCCATACCGGGCGGACCCTTTAATAAAGAAAAGGCGTCAACCCCGGCTGTTAAAGCAGTACTGGAAAGCCGTTTTAATCTCGATAAGCCCATTGGCGAGCAGTTTCTGCTCTACATGGAGAATGCTTTTCTCAAAGGGGATTTCGGGATTTCCACAAAAAATGGTCGCGATATTTCCGAAACTATGAGGAATACCTTTGGTGTTTCCGCCAAACTGGGAGGCATGAGCGCTGCCGTCGCTTTGATTTCAGGAACGATCTTCGGAGTGATTGCTGCACTTTACCGCAATCGCTGGCCAGATCGCCTGATCATTTTTTTGACCACTTTTTTCGTTTCGGTTCCCAGCTTTGTCCTGGCGACCATGCTGCTCCTCATCTTTTGCCTGAAGCTGGGCTGGTTCCCGGTTTTCCGGGCAGGTGATCCCAGCTATGTGCTGCCGGTGCTCTCACTGTCCATGTACCCTGCGGCCTATATCACGCGCCTGACCAAGTCGAGCATGCTCGATGTGCTGGGTGAAGACTATATTCGCACAGCTCGTGCCAAAGGCGTCAGCAGCAAAAGCGTGCTCTACAAGCATGCGCTGCGCAATGCCGTTCTTCCTGTAATTACCTATCTTGGACCGATGCTGGCGTATACCCTGACCGGTTCTATGGTGGTCGAAACCGTTTTCAGTATTGGCGGTATGGGCCGTGAGTTTGTGCAAGGTATTTTAAATCGCGATTACTCCATGATTATGGGCTGTACGGTTTTTCTGGCCTGCCTCATGGTGGTGATGAATCTCATCTGCGATATTGTCTATAAATTTGTTGATCCGCGTATCGACTTTAGTTAGAAAGGGACGTTACGATGGCAGAAAATAAAATGGCATCCCAGGTAATGGGCTCTAGATCAGAGCAGAACGAACGCCCCAGCTTTGAGGCTAAAGAACTTCTTCGCAAGCGTGTCCTGAGCCTGCAGCCAGATCTGTCGGTGTTTGAGCCAGCTTCCGAAAAAGACAAGGCCCAGCAGGAAGTGATGCGTCCCGCATCCACTTTTCTGAAAGATGGCATCAAGAATTTCAAAAAAAATAAATTGGCGATGTCAATGTTCTTTATTCTGCTGGCTTTGATTATCCTGATTTTCCTCACGCCTTATATCAATCCATACGGTTATGATGAAGTCATTCGCATCAATGGACGTCGCGATAAGAGCCTTGCCAACCTTGGGCCTCTGCAGTGGTCCAGGATGGAACAGAAGGAAATCGATCAGGGGGCAAAGCTGTATCCCCATCTCTTCGGTACCGATTCAGTAGGACGCGACTATTATGTGCGCTGCATGGTCGGCACAAAAATCTCACTTGGCGTAGGCTTCTTTGCCAGCCTCATTGTCCTGGTTATCGGCTTGATTTACGGCTCTGTGGCCGGGTATCTGGGGGGCAAGGTCGACCTGATCATGATGCGCATTGTCGATATTATTTACGCCTTGCCAGACACTCTGATTATTATCCTGCTTTCTGTGGTCTTGAGAGAAGTGCTCAAAGATAAGATTCAGGGAACCGTTTTTGCCACTATCGGCACGAATATGCTGAGCTTATTTATTGTCTTCGGCTTACTTTATTGGGTCGGCATGGCGCGTCTGGTGCGTGGCCAGATCCTGACTCTGCGGGAAATGGACTTTGTTATGGCGGCCGAGTCAATTGGTGCCGGCAAAGGTCGGATTATCCGCCGCCATGTTCTGCCGAACTGCATCAGCGTGATTATTATTTCCACGGCTCTGCAGATTCCTTCGGCGATCTTTACGGAAAGTTTTCTTTCTTTCCTGGGCCTTGGTGTTGCCGTGCCGACGCCTTCGCTTGGCTCTCTGGCCAACGACGCCCGCGAAAGTATTCAGAGTTATCCGCATAAGCTGATCTTTCCCTCCATCCTGATCTGTCTGCTGGTCTTGTCTTTGAACATCATCGGCGATGGTCTCCGCGATGCCTTCGACCCCAAGCTGAGAAAGTAGGGACGTGACATGTCAGATTTTCTATTACAAGTCAAAAACCTTCACACCTCATTTTTTACCGATTCCGGGGAAGTTAAAGCCGTCAACGGGATCTCCTTTGACCTTCCTCCTGGCAAGGTTCTCGGCATCGTAGGAGAGTCGGGCAGCGGTAAAAGTGTAACGGCCTATTCCATTATGCAAATCCTGCAGTTTCCTGGTCGTGTCACCGCAGGGGAAGTCCTCTTTGATGGGACCGATCTGCTGAAACTCAGCAGAAAAGAGATGCAGAAAATCCGCGGGGATAAAATCTCCATGATCTTTCAGGATCCCATGACCTCCCTGAATCCGGTCTTTACGATTGGCAATCAGATCGGAGAGGCGATTAAACTGCATACGGATTTCCGCGGGAGTGATGTTCAGAAACGGACGCTTGAACTCTTGAATCTGGTCGGAATCAACGAACCGGAAAGGCGGATCAAACAGTACCCCTTTGAGTTTTCCGGAGGCATGCGTCAGCGCGCGATGATAGCCATGGCTCTGGCCTGCGAGCCGGATCTGCTGATTGCCGACGAGCCGACGACAGCCCTTGACGTCACCATCCAGGCGCAGATCATTGAACTGATTCAGAGCCTGCAGAAGAAGCTGGGCATGGCCGTCATCATGATTACGCATGACCTTGGCGTCATCGCGAGTATCTGTGATGAGATCATCGTCATGTATGCCGGCGGCATCTGTGAACGTGGCGATGCTGACGATATCTTTTACCAGCCCAAACATTCCTATACGCGGGGGCTTCTCAATTCGATTCCGAAAGTCCGCAAAAGCACGGAGCGCCTGGTGCCTATTCATGGAACACCGATTGACCTGCTCAATCTTCCGCCGGGCTGTCCCTTTGCCCCGCGCTGCAAGGAGGCCATGAATATCTGCCTCAGAGAGCATCCGGAGGAATGGCATATCCATGGCCGCCACTACGCCTCCTGCTGGGCGAATGCCCGCGATCTTCTTGCGGAAAGCGGCGAGCTCAAACTTACGACAAACACAAACGTAACGGAAACACCCGCTGACCGGGAGACGGAGGCAGACTCATGAGCGAATATATTGTTGAAGTCGATCATCTTAAAAAATATTTCCCCGTCAAAACCGGTTTATTCAGCTCTGTTCCCTTAAAAGCTGTCGATGATGTCAGTTTTAAGATTAAAAAAGGTGAGACGCTGGGGCTGGTAGGCGAATCTGGCTGCGGCAAAACGACAGTCGGGCGAACCCTCCTGCATCTCTACGAGCCAACCGCTGGAACGGTGCTCTTTGATGGGCAGGAAATTACTAAAAAGAATCTTCTGGAAATCCGCAAGGATATGCAGATGGTCTTTCAGGATCCATATTCTTCGCTGAACCCGCGCATGACCATCGAGGATATCATCGGAGAACCTCTGGACGTCCATCACCTCTGCAAAACGCGGAAAGAACGCCGTGAACGTATTCGTCATCTTATGGCCCTGGTGGGCCTGAATGCTGAACATGCCACGCGCTATGCCCATGAATTTTCCGGCGGCCAGCGGCAGCGTATCGGCATCGCCAGAGCCCTTGCCGTTGATCCCCGCTTCATCGTCTGCGATGAGTCGGTCTCTGCGCTGGACGTATCCATTCAGGCGCAGATTCTCAATATGTTCAAGGATCTGCAGGAAAAGCTTGGCCTTTCCTATCTCTTTATCGCTCACGACATTCTTGTCGTCACCTATATGAGCGACCGGGTGGCGGTCATGTATCTGGGTAAACTCATTGAGCTTGCCGAGACCAACGAAATTAACGATCATCCCACCCATCCTTACACCCGTTCGCTTTTCTCGGCTGTTCCGATTCCCGACCCCAAAACAGCCCGGGAGAGCCAACGCATCGTCCTTGAGGGCGACGTGCCAAGTCCGCTCAATATGCCGAGCGGTTGCGCCTTCCGCACGCGCTGCCCTTATGCGACAGAACAATGTGCCGCCGAAATGCCTCCGCTGGTCGATCGGGGCTCCGGCCATTTCGTTGCCTGCTGGAATAAGTAGGAGCGAAGAAGATCACAGGCATGCCTTGCGGCAATACTTCAGGAGGAAGTTATGAAATCTGGAAAGTACATCGCTCTCGCAGTCGCGCTGATCATGCTTTTTACGCTGATCCCGGCCTTTGCTCCGCTCAAGGTTGAAGCGGCTGTCGACAAACTTGACTGGGCTCCCTACGATGAGCTCATCAAAGGAATCAAAAGTGAAAAGGACTTTGTCAAACGCGAAGCCCTGATGCATCAGGCGGAAGACATGCTGATGGACAGCGGCGCCGTCTGCCCGCTTTATTACTACAACGACCCCTACATGGCCAAAGCTGATCTGCAGGGCTATTACAGCAACCTCTTCGGCTTCAAGTTCTTTATGTTCTCAGACTACGGCGACAAGGACACCGTTCGCATCAATATTGCCAGTGAACCGGACCGCCTGGATCCGGCCCTGAATTCCTCTGTCGATGGCGCCTGCCTGGCCGTCAACAGTTTTGCAGGCCTCTGGACTTATAATGCCGAGGGCAAGCTGCAGAATGACCTGGCCGAAAAAGTCGATGTCAGCGATGATGGTCTGACCTACACCTTTACCCTCAGAGACGGCCTCAAATGGTCCGATGGCAGCCCTCTGACGGCCGCGGACTTTGAGTACAGCTGGAAGCGCGGCGTCAACTGGATGACCGCAGCCGACTATGCCTACATGTTTGACGTCATCGACGGCTATCCGGAAATGCCGGAGCAGCCGGAGGCCAAAGAAGGCGAAGAAGCCAAGCCGACCTTTACGGAAGAAGAAGCCAATGCTGCTGCAGATAAATTGAACGTCAAAGCCTCGGAAGATGGTAAGACCCTGACGGTCGTCCTGAAGAGCCCCTGCGCTTACTTCCTCGACCTCTGCGCCTTCCCCTGCTACTATCCTGTGCAGAAGGCCGCCGTTGAGGGCGCCAAGGGCTTCCGTGACAAAGATGGCAAGATTGTTGAGCCGGGTGCCTGGGCTCTCGAAGCCGGCTTCCCCTCCAACGGCGCCTATGTGCTGAAAGAGTGGAAACACAAGGAATCCATGGTCTACGAGAAGAACCCGAACTACTATCGTGCGGATGAAGTGAAGATCAATCGCTTGGAGTTCATGCTCTCCGACGATGATTCTGTCATTTTCTCAGCTTACAAAGCAGGAAATCTCGACTTTATCGACGCCGTTCCTGTTGACGAAGTTCCGAATCTCAAGGATAAGGATCCGGAATTCCACATCGTTCCAAACCTCGGCACTTATTTTGTCATCTTCAATGTGAACTCTCCGCTCTTTGACGGCAAAACTGCCGATCAGGCCAAGGCCATGCGTAAGGCAATTTCCCTGCTGATTGATCGTCAGTATATCGTTGACACTGTGGCTCAGACGGGTCAGGAATGTGCCAATACCTTTATCCCGACAGGTATGGCCGATGGCCATGGCGGTGTCTTCCGTGAAAACGATGACGATTTTAAGTATCCTCTCGAAGATGAAAAAGGTTACTTCAGTCTGGAACCGGATTCTGACAAGGCTATTGAACTGCTGAAATCCGCCGGTTTCGAGTTTGACGACAAGGGTATGCTCTCTGAAAACACGCCTCTGCACATCCGTTACCTCACCAATAAATCAGAAGCCCACCAGAAGATCGCCGAGCTGATTCAGCAGGACCTCGCCACCATCGGCATCACCATGGAAGTGGAGCAGATGGACTGGGCCACCACGCTGAACGAACGTAAGGCCGGCAACTATGACGTAGCTCGTCATGGCTGGGTTGCGGACTTCAACGACCCGATCAACATGCTCGAGATGTGGACGACCGACAGCGGCAACAACGACGCTCAGTTCGGCCGTTAAGGAAAAGTCTTGATGAAAATGTGAAGCAGACTGCCACCACGGCAAGAGCCTCACCGAAAATGCAAAAAAGGCCCCACTTCGGTGGGGCTTTTTGTTATTGAGCTATTATAAAAGCCCCGCCAAAGCGGGGCCTCTAAGATGGATTAAAGAACTGACAGCGCCCCTTAATTCTGGATGCGGTTGAGCAATTGATTGATTTTGTCGCTTGGATCGAGCAGGGTGGTCATCGAAGCGTTGTGGTTCATTGCGTCGATAAGCAGGGCGACGAATTTGCTCATGTCTGCATCCGTATACCAGGGACAGGCCAGCAGTTCCGGCGCATGGTAGGTGAGGTTGGTGCAGAAAACGTGGTTAATCAAACCTTGATCATAGGCTTCCTGGAAGCGCTTAAGGCCGCTGGTAAAGAGCCCGAAACTGGTGGCACAGAAAATTCGCCTGGCGCCACGTTCTCTCAGAATTCTGGACAAATCCAGCATGGAGTCACCTGAAGAAATCATATCGTCAACGATAAGTACATCCAGGCCTTCGACGGAGTCGCCCAGAAATTCATGGGCGATGATCGGGTTACGCCCATCCTTAATCACCGAGTAGTCACGGCGCTTGTAGAAGGTGCCGAGGGGCAGCCCCAGGATACTCGCATAGAACATGGCGCGTTTGATGCCGCCTTCATCAGGGGAGACGACCATCATTTTGTCGGGAGAAAATTCAAGATCAGGGATGACTTTAACCAGGCTCTTCATGATCTGATAGGACGTTGGGATATTTTCGAAGCCACCGACAGGTATGGAGTTGGATACCCGCTCGTCGTGCGCATCAAAAGTCAGAAAGTTAGAGACGCCAAGCTTGAAAATTTCTTCAAGCATATAGGCACAGTCCAGGGACTCACGGCCGGAACGGCGGTGCTGGCGGCTCTCATAAAGGAAGGGCATGATGACGTTAATGCGCAGGCCCTTGCCGGAGGCAGCCAGAATGACGCGCTTGAGATCCTGGTAGTGGTCATCCGGACTCATGCGATTTTCAAAGCCAAACATCTTGTAGGTGCAGCTGTAGTTCAGAGGATCACAGATCAGGTAGAGGTCGTGGCCACGTACAGTGCTCTCAATAATCGCCTTACCTTCGCCGGAAGAGAAACGCACCAGATTAAGGGGAATGCGGTAGTCATCCCGGAGAAAACCCGGATCCATATCCTCTTCGGCGATCACGTCGAGGTATTCACGACGGCGCTCCAGCAGGTAGTGATTGACTTTCGCACTGAAATCAACAGCTCCGGGCAGGGCGAGAATACCCACAGGGCCAAAAGCCGGCATAGGATTGGTGCCGTACTGGTTATAAGTGTAATAGGTTTTATCTTTTTTTTCGAAGGAAAAATTGTTTTCCATACTGCAGTCTCCTTTATTTAGCCAGCTCGGCAAGTCTTTTATTGTGGCGGTCTAAGACGTTCACGATGCGCTGCTCGGGAGAGAGCAGCTGACTGAGCGATGAATTATGATTGAGTGCATCAATGACAGAAGCGAGGTAGCCTGACATGTCGACAGATTCAAACCAGGGCATCGCACGAAGTGCCCGGGGCTGGTAGATCAGGTTGGTACTGAAGATCTTATCGATAATGCCGAAGTCGTAAGCCTGGTTGACAAGCTCATAGCCTTTGGTGAACTGCGCAAAACTGACAGCGCAGAAAACCCGTTTGGCTCCATGCTCTTTAAGGTAACTGGCGCATTCACAGATGGTCTGGGAGCTGTCGATCATATCATCGACAATCATGACGTCGCGCCCTTGAATATCTTCACCCAGGAAAGCTTTTGAGATGCTGCCGTCAGCCAGATGTTCACGGTAAAAGGTGCCAAGGGGCACTTTCATCAAAGTGGCATAGTAAATAGCCCGGCTGATACCAGTTTCCTTTGGACTGATCAGCATAAAGTGATCTTTATCAATATGCAGGTCAGGAACACGTTCCAGCACATTTTCGATGATGGGGAGTGTGGTGGGAAAGCTTTCAAAATTTTTGGTGGGTACGGCATTGGCCACACGTGTATCGTGGGCATCGAAAGTAATCAGATTGGCGATGCCCATACTGAAAAGCTGTCGTAAAACCAGGCCGCAGTCCATCGAACCCCGGTTGGTGCGCAGATAGCGGCGGCTTTGGAAGAGATAGGGAAGAATCACGTTCACGCGCCGGGCCAGGCCGTGCATGGCGCCAAGGAGTCGGATCAGATCCTGATAATGTTCATCAGGAGAGAGCGGTTCATAGCTGTTGTTGCGAACTGTGAATGCGCCGCTGTTCAAAACGTCGGTAATAATGTAGACATCGTGGCCGCGCACGCTTTCCAGCAGAGTGGCCTGACCTTCACCATTGTTAAAGCGCTGAAGATCGACTTCGATTTCATAATCCTGACGCAGGTAGCCGGGCAGTTTTTTTAGTTCCGGAAATTCATTGCTGAAATTTTGTCGAATTCTGCGTAGTTTGCGATTGACACTATCTGCGAGTTCGGGCTGAAGTTGCTGAGAGATCACAGCAACCGGACCCAGAGGATCCATCATACTGTCACCATAGCGCCAATAAGAATATTGACGCGAGGCTGAGCGTTGATCGTCCATAACGTTTCCCCCTGTTCAAGCTGTTGAAGTTATTATAGCATTAAGAATGTGTAAGAGGCTGTCACGGTACATGCTGTCACAGCAGACAGAAGTGAGGGAGGAGTCAGATCATGCCGGAAGTGAAAAGTGATCCCATCTTTCAGCGGGCAAAATTTTCTGCGTTCGTCGCAGATCTTAAAAACTTGCCGAAAGACGGTTTGCCGCAGATTGTTCTGGCAGGAAAATCGAATGCGGGAAAGTCCTCGCTGATCAACAAACTCTGCCGTCAGTCAAAGCTCGCGAGAACCAGTCGAGATGCAGGAAAAACCCGGGGCCTCATTTTCTTTGATGTCGCCGGAAGCTTTTATCTGGTTGATTTGCCTGGTTATGGCTTCAGCAAGAGCTCTAAAGAAGAGCAGAAAGCCTTCTCAAAGCTGACCGATGCCTACTTGCGCTCAGAACAGCCGATCGCCCTGATTTTGCACCTCCTTGACGCACGACATCTGCCTTCGCAGCTGGATCTGGAGATGATCCGCTGGATGGAAGTGACCGGAGCTCCCTATTTTTTGCTTCTGAATAAGTCGGATAAGCTGAGTCGGGCACAGCAGGCTAAAAGTCGTCAGGATATTGGCCGGACAGTGAAAGAAGCTGTAGGTGAGGAGCTGCCACTACTCTCCATTTCCGCACTGACAGGGCAGGGCCTGGATGGTTTGTCACGGCAGATTCTGGAATATCTTAAGTTGGGGTCAGGCAAAGAGTAAACGCGGCGCGACCCTAATTTCAGAGAATTTTTCAGCCTCTGCTTTGCTGCAGTGAGAGCTGCCCGCTGTATGCTTCCTTGGGTCTTTGCCTTGTCGTTTTTAGCCATTTCTGTCGAATGTTCGCTGAAACGACACCCTTTGCGAGCCGCATACTGGGTTTATGGCGACGATCACCCAGCTTTTATTCCAGATTCTACGCTCCGCTTTGATCCGGCTCCGCGTCTTCCTTATCCAGGTTTTTCCAGGATTCGAGAGACCCCTTCTGCCGCTGTCGCTGGCTGCTCTGCTCCCTGCTGCGCTGTTGGAAAGCCGCTCCTCCACGGCTCTGTTCTGGATTTTCATTGCTGTTTATTTAGCTCTTTTGCTGCTCCGAGGTGTTCGGGACGGATTTTTACTCTTTCTCATCCCTTCGCTGTTTTTCCTGAATGCTTTTCGCGTTGCCCGGGAACTGCCGCCGCGTGATCTGGAAGAACGCTATCTGCAAAAGCCTTTGCTTCTTGAGGTAGATACCGGAAAAGTGCTCTGGCAGAGTGAGAAAAGTGGAAAAATCTGTGTCAAAGGGCGAATATGCAAGGCTTGTGCCATTCCGTTTGACAGCCTGTCCGAGCCTGGAGGTTTTGACCACCCTCAAAATGATTCCAACACAGCTGGACTTTTAACTCCAACAGAACGGACTTTGAAGCGTGTTGAAGAGGTTAAAAGTTCTTTGGAGGACAATAAGAATCAGAAGCCTTTGTCGGAATCTGATCTGAAGGCCCTGCAGGGCCTCAGCTTGGCTCTGATTATGCCTGGAAAAAACAAGTGTTCGGAGAAAGATCTTACAGCAGGGGAGATAGCAGCTTTTACTCGTCTGAAGCTCAGAGTGAATTTATCTCAGGGGGATAAAGCGGCTAATCCCGGAGGCTTTGATGAAAGGCGATGGCTGGCAGGTCAGGGTATTTTTCTTAAAGCCGAGCTGCATAAAACTTCGGATTCGGAAGTCCTGGCCCCCAAAAAAGTAAACTTTTTATCTTGCTGGAGAAGCAGGTTTCTGAGGAAGGCCAGTGAAGGTTTTCGCAGCGCTTTTACTTTTTCCGGGAAAGAGGATTTTCTCAAAGAAGCGGCAGCTTTTTGTGAAGCCCTGCTTTTTGGCTCTAAGATGGAGCTCAGTCGAGCCTTCAAAATGCAAATGCAGCTTTTGGGGCTTTCACATCTTATCGCAGTCTCCGGTATGCACCTGCTTTTTTTGCTGCGCCCCTTGCAACGACTGGCTCGCACCGTGGCCTGTCCCCCGCGACTGCTTTTGGGCCTTGAGCTGAGTCTAATTCTTATCTGGAACTGGCTTTGCGGGGCGCCCTCAGGACTAGCCCGTGCCTCCCTTATGTTTCTGCTTCGGGAAGGTTATAGGCGCTTTGGACTGCACCGTGACCTGCTCAGTGAACTGTCGCTGGCAGCCCTGCTCATGGCTCTCCTGGATCCTTTTGTTCTCCGCAATCAAGGCTTTATCTGGTCGTTTGCGGCGACGGCTGCACTCTTCCTTTTTGCTGAACCTCTCGCCCAAAAACTAACCCATATTCTGCCGAGACTCGACAGGCAGGCGATACATGCCCTGGCCGCAGTGCTGTCTGTGCAGTTCTCGCTTCTCCTGATTCAGGCCTCTGAGAAGACTTCTTTTTCGCCCTTGCTGCTGCTCCTGCAACTGCCTTTTACTTTCCTTATTTCGCTCATCTTTCCTCTTGCTGGAGTTGCCGCAGGGCTTTTCTTCGTACCTTTTGGGCTGCGTGTCGTGCTGCTCTATGTTTTACATGTCCTGGGTGTGGGCCTTTTTTGGGCAGCTTCAAGCTTACTTAAGGCGGGTCTTTTCATCGCTGCTCATAGTGCGTTGAAGTTCCGGCTCGACCCTCTTCTTTACGGCCTGGTCTTTTTCTTTTATTTGTTAACTCTCCCATCATTGTGGCGAAATTTTCGAAACAGGGAAAACTTTGTGCGTCAGCTCTGCCTCCTGCTTTCGGTTTTCGTCCTTTTCTTTCAGCCATGCAAAAGCCTTTTCGCTAAACCTTGTTTCACTGTCTTATCGGTTGGACAGGGCGATGGTATGGTGCTCCAGGACGACCAGCTGGCCTTTCTCTTTGATGGAGGGAAACCAGAACAGTTAGAGAAAAGCATTTTGCCTTTTATGGAAAAAAGAGGCATTTCCGCCTTTGACTTTGCCTATGCCAGCCATGCTGATCTCGATCATATTGGTGTCTTGCCCGACTTGATCCGTCTCGGTCGTGTTCGTGGACTTCTGATTTCCGAAGACTGGCAAGAGGAGAAACAAGCCGGAAGGGAGCTTTTAGAGCTGGCACAGCTGCAGAAGATCCCCATTCGCCGTCTGAAAGGCGGAGAAGAACTGATCCTGGATGAGCAACCCAGCATCCGTCTCTGTGTGGACTATGCTTCACGCCTGCCCTCCGGTGCAGGAAAAAAAGAAAATGAGCGCTCGCTGGTCGCAACGCTTTATCTGGGAGAACAAAGCTTTTTGCTCACTGGCGATATGACGGCGGCCAAGGAAGAAATTTTTATAAAAGAAGATTTGGAGGGACGGAAAGGGTACACGATCCTCAAGGTCGCCCACCATGGCTCGCGCTTTTCGACATGCGACCGTTTCCTGCGCGCTCTCAAACCTCGGCTGGCCCTTATTTCAGTGGGGCCAAATCGCTATGGACATCCTTCTGCTGAGGTCATGAGCCGTCTTAAAACTCGAAAAATTCCAAGTTTGCGGACGGATGAAGAAGGTGCGATAGATTTTCAGCTTGAGCGCGAGGGCTCACTCACGCTAAAATGTTTTAAGAGTGGAAGGCAACTCCGCCTGCCGGCCTTGCCCTGAGATGGACAGAAGTTCGCGAGCTGGGAGTGCGAACAGCAAGGCGATTGCGGGGCGAAAGATCATTTGTAAAGACCATCATAAAAATAATAAAATATAAATAAAGGGTAGTCATGGCTTACGGGAAAAAAGAAAAAAAAGACGCAGATTTTTCAGATTGGCAGCGGGAGATTCGTTCTGGAAAAATTCGTGCGCTATATCTTATCAGCGGTGATGAAGCCTATCTCATCGAGCGTGGGATCGCCGAGCTGGAAGCTGCGCTGATCGCTCCGGGTTGTGAAGAGCTTGATCTGAGCAGGCATCAGACGATGCCACCGCTGGATGTGCTGCTGGACGAACTTCGCTCCATTCCCTTTATCTCAGAAAAGCGTCTTGTAGAAGTGAGGGAAAGCAGTTTTCTTTCAGGTAGCGGAGATGGCGAAAGTAAGAGAAAGGATCTGGAAAAAATTCTTTCTGCACTGGGAGAACATGCCTGCCTTTGTCTTTTCGAGAGCAAAATTGATCGCCGTCAGAAAAAGACCCTGGAACTGGTGAAGTCCGGGGGCGGATTGCTTCTGGATATTTCCCGCCAGCCTGACGATATTCTTAAACGCTGGATATCTTCACGACTGGCTGCCCACGAGATGAAAATTCTGGAGTCTGCTGCGGATAGCCTGATCCTGCGCTGTGGCGGACAGATGCTTGATCTGGATATGGAAATCCATAAACTATGTGCTTATGGAGAATACTCTCAGTGTAAAACCGTTGACGCAGAGCTTGTGGATTTACTTTGCAGGGATGAGCTCAGCGGGAGTATTTTCAAGCTCTGTGATGATATTTCTGCTGGAGACGGCGGGAAAGCCCTGCAGGTGCTGGACCGTCTGATTCGCAATAAAGAGCCTGAAACACTCATCCACTTTATGCTGGCAAGACATTTTCGCCAGCTGCTTTGCGCAAAATATGCCCGTTCGCTGGATGATCTGACGACGATTCTCAAACTGCCTCCCTTTGTAGGACGGCGTTTGCTCAGGCAGGCGGAACGATTTGATACTGAAAAATTAAAAGACCTTTGCCATAAAGCCTTTTTATTAGATATGAAGGCGAAAAACGGAGAAGTGGAAGCACGACTTGGCATTGAACTCTTGCTGTCTGCAGCTATTTCAGGCTGAATTTGTCCGCCCTTTTCGTCCATGCCGATTCTTGCTAAAATAGCGGGACGTGAGAGTGGCAGAAGAAGTAGCGATGCATGTCCCGGAGTCCGCGGGGATTCCGATTGGAAAGGAGTGCGGGAATGGAAAAATGTGATCTTATTCGCGATCTTTACGAGAAGCCGGAGGCTTTTATTGGGAAAAAGATCAGAGTGGGCGGTTGGGTTCGCACACTTCGTGATCAAAAGAACTTCGCTTTTATTGCCTTAAATGACGGCAGTCATTTTCAGCCTCTGCAAGTGGTTTTTACCCGTGAGGATTTTACTAACTATGATGAATTGGCCAAAATCGGCAACGGCTCTGCGATCTTCGCTGAGGGCATGCTTGTCGCCACGCCAGAAGCAAAACAGCCTTTTGAACTCAAGGCTACAGACATCCGCATTGAGGGGACTTGCCCGGAGGATTATCCTCTTCAGCCCAAAAGACACAGTCCGGAATTCCTGCGCACAATCGCGCACCTGAGACCGCGTACCAATCTCTTTGCCGCGGTTTTCCGTGTGCGTTCTGAGGCGGCCTTTGCCATCCATGATTTTTTTCACTCGCGTGGCTTTGTCTATGTGCACACTCCCTTAATTACGGCGAGTGATGCCGAGGGCGCGGGCGAAATGTTCACGGTGACGACGATAGATCCTAACGATCCTCCTCGTGGAGAAGATGGCAGTGTCGATTTCAGCCGTGACTTCTTCGGCAAGCACACTAACCTGACGGTGAGCGGCCAGCTCGAAGTGGAATGCTATGCCCAGGCCCTGCGCAATGTCTATACTTTTGGTCCGACCTTCCGTGCTGAAAATTCCAATACGACGCGGCACGCGGCAGAGTTCTGGCAGATCGAACCGGAAATTGCTTTTGGAGACCTTGAGAACCTGATGGAGCTGGCTGAAGCCATGCTAAAACACGTTATCCGCCATGTTCTTAAGAATTGTCCCGACGAAATGTCCTTCTTTGACCGCTTTATGGAAAAGGGCCTTATCGCCCGCCTCTCTGATCTTGTCGAGCAGGATTTTGGCCGTATCAGCTACAGTGAAGCGATCGAACTTTTGAAGAAATCCGGCAAGAGCTTTAAGTATCCTGTGGAATGGGGACTTGATCTGCAGACTGAACACGAGCGCTACCTCACAGAGGAAATTTTCCATAAGCCGCTTTTTGTTACCGACTACCCGAAGGATATTAAATCGTTTTATATGAAGCAGAATCCCGACGGAAAGACCGTCGCGGCGACCGACTGTCTGGTTCCCGGTATCGGAGAAATTATCGGCGGCAGCCAGCGCGAAGAGGACTATGAAAAATTAAAGCAGCGCATCGAAGAATTGGGGATGCACATGAAGGATTACTGGTGGTATCTGGAATTGCGTAAGTATGGCAGTACGCATCATGCCGGTTACGGGCTGGGCTTCGAACGTCTCATCATGTACCTCACGGGAGTTAATAACATCCGCGACGTCATTCCCTTCCCGAGAACGGTGGGTTCGGCAGAGTTCTAGAGTCATTTCCGGCAGATTACGGAAACCTGATGAAGCCATGATTATAGAAGGCTAAAATCATTTGTTTTAATTCATTTTCGACCTTCAAGAGGAAAGGAACGAAGATGAAAGAAGAAAGAAAACTCAACATGCAGGATCTGCCTCTGGCAGATCGTCCTTATGAAAAACTGGAGAGCTGTGGCAGTTCCTCACTCACCGAAGCAGAGCTGCTCTCAGTGATTCTCTGCAGTGGGACGCGGCACATTTCCGCTTTGGATATTGCCCGCCATCTGCTCGGCAGCGGTGGCAGTCTCAAAGAGCTTTCAGAGCTCAGCCTCGAGGAACTGCAGGAGTTTGATGGGATCGGCAGGGTTAAGGCCTTGCGCCTGCGGGCTCTTTTCGAACTGTCCAGGCGCCTTTGCTACGGCATAGACAGTGGGAAAAAGGCGGCGCGCCCCCTCATCCGGGAGGCTAGTGATGCGATTGACATTATGGCACCGCAGCTTGGCGACCTGCCACGGGAGGAATTTCACATCCTTATGCTCGATGTGCGGGGACGCCTCATCCGGACAGCCAGGATTTCCGGCGGCGGTTTGGCCAATGCTGCCGTTTATCCACGGGATATATTCCGTGAGGCGGTAAAAGCCAATGCAGCTTCTCTGATCCTCTGCCACAACCACCCCAGTGGAGATCCCAGCCCCAGCAGGGATGATCTTGAGACTAGTGAAGAGCTGATCAGACTCGGCAAACTGATGGGAGTTAAAATTCTCGACCATATCATCGTGTCGCAGCGAAACTCTCTCAGTCTCCGTGAGAAGGGTTACCTCGATTAAGCGAAAGCGGAGAGCATCAGAGATCAGCGGAAATCAGCGGAATGCGCAGGAAAAAAATGTCTAAAGAGAAGAAAAGTCGAATCCTCATCTTATTATTACTTAGCCTTGCTGTTGTGAGCTTGATGCTGTTTTCGACGGCCTCAGATAGTTCCGTGCGCATAGCCATCTCTCCTCTCAGCGCCATTTCTGCGCCCTTTGAAAAATTTTTCAGCAATCTCGGCAGTGGCGTGAGCCACTTTTTTGGAGCACTCGCAGAAAATGCTAAGCTGCGTAGCGAAAATGAGCAGTTACGAGAAGAGAATCTGGGACTGCGCCTGGAAATCCGCGATCAGTCTCAGGCTGCTATGGCCTATGAAGAGTTAAAGACGGCTTTCAGCCTCAAAGATCGTTATCCTCACCGCCGTTTCCTGGCCGCCAATGTTCTGCAGGAACCGCTGAACGAAAATTTTGCGACGTACCGTCTCGATGTGGGACAGCGTGATGGCCTAAAGTTTGAAAAGGAAACAGCCTATGCTGTAGTCGATGAAAATGCGCGTCTTCTGGGACGTGTGATTTCCGCGGATATGACTTGTTCGCGCCTCTTACCCCTGTCACACGAAGGGTTTTCCTGCAGCGTCCGGGGCGAAAAAGACAGTGAGCACAGCTTTATTCTCAGAGGAGAGGGCGATGGAAAGGTCAAAGTTCTGGATATTCCTCCGGAAACGTCCCTGGCTGAAGGGGATGAAATCCTGACCAGCGGGCGGGGAGGCGTATTTCCGGAAAATGTGTTCTGCGGCAAGGTCAGCCATATCAGTCAGCCGGATGCTCAGGGACTCAGGGAAGCGGAAATTCTGCCTGAGAGCGATATGTCAAAAAGACGTATTGTTTTTGTGCTTCTGTCTCCGACTGACAAAGAAGTGAGTCCGACAGGTGAGTACGGTGAACCCAGTGAAACCGGTGAGGCCAGGCAGCCATGAGAACTTATCGTGGACGTGAAGCTTTAATTATTTCAGGGGCTTTTCTCTTTGCCCTCTTCGGATCAAGCGTTAGATTTCTTTTCCCTTCCGGACCTTTTCTACCCGCTGATTATTTCCTTGCTTTGATGATTTTTTTGGGCTTTACTTGTCAGGGAACTGAGCTCTTTGCACTCTGTCTGCTGGCTGCTTTATTTCGGGATATTCTCTTTGGCTGCTTTCTGGGACCCTCATTGCTCCTGGGGCTTTTTATCGCAGCTCTAAGCCCAATGCTCTTTGAAAGATCCTGGGATCAGCCCATTGTTCTGCTCTTTCCCAAGGCCATCTTACTCTTCTTTGGAGCCAGGGGTCTGGAAGCTTTGATCTTTATGCTTTTACCTCAGAACTCGCCGTTTCGCCCGATACAAAGACTCTTCGAAGCTGGACGCGAAAGTTTTTTGGCGCTTCCAGGCCTGCTTTTTGCTTTGCTCATGGATATCCTTATCTTTTATTTTCTTTTGCGGCGACTACGGCAACAGGCAAAAGAGAATGAGCTGAAAGGTGAGAAGGGAGGTTTACTTGGATGAGCTTCTTTTCAAGAGGACGAAAATATCCTGCTGAACCTGAGCAAGGCGCCCTGGGACCATCATTCCCAGCTTATGCCAGGCGCTTTATTGCGATTGCTCTGCTCATTGTCTTCGCTCTTTCTTTTATTTTTTTGCGCACGGCGAGTCTGCAGTTAGGGGGACAGGAGTGGGATCGTGTAAGTCTGTCCCGCGGCGAAGGAGGAGAGATGAGTCTTAGCGCAGCGCGTGGAGATATTGTCGATGCCAACGGTGTCCCTCTGGCCTATTCAGAAGATTACGATTCTCTTTACCTGGCGCATACAAATTTAACGGAGCGTGATCTCAACCGTTTACTCAATAAAATCGATGGTCTTTTGGCCAAATATGGGACCAAAGGTATTTCCAGCCTGGACCGTTATTTTGCTCCTTCCAGTCAGAGTGACTCCGAGACTGCTTCCCGGGAGAGTTTTGTCTTTAAAAAAGATCTCGACGAAATTGCAGCCTGGCAGCAGAATAAAGACCTCTTTGGCCTGGCTTCTGAAGCTTCTGGAAAGGCTGCAGCGGCCAGAGTCAAACTCCTCCCCTCAGACTTTTATGACTACTTACTTTTTGATGCCTTTGGCATCGAAAGTCGTAAAGCGGGGGGGAATCGTTTTTATTCTTCCTCAGAAGCCTACGCGATCATGCGCCTGCGCTATCAAATTCTTGAGCACAATTGGACTTTTGTACAGGGAGAGCCGGTCAAATTAGCCGAGAACATTCCTGAAGGTTTGAAGGCTGAGATTGCAGAACAAAATCAAACTTATCCCGGCACGATTATTAAAAGAGAAAGTCGTCGCCGCTATACGGACAACAGCCGCTATTTTTCGCATATCCTTGGCTATGTTGGAGCCATTTCATCAGGGGAATATGAACGCCTGAAAGATTATGCCTACAGCATGGACGATATCTGTGGTAAAGCAGGAGTTGAGCTTACCGCTGAACGCTATCTTCATGGAGAAAATGGCAGCGCGCCTTATGGAGTCTGGACTGAAGATGAGGAAGGGAAGCCTGTCTTTAAGCAAGGCGACCGCGGTGTCGCCCCGGTCCCTGGTGCGACCGTGCGTCTGGCCCAGAATGTCAAGCTTCAGAAAACCCTCTACGCCAGTCTCTTTGACACGGTTGAATATGTACGGGAACATAAGCTCGGCCGGGGAAGGTCCGCGGCAGCTGTGATGCTGGATCTGAAAGATGGTCGGATTCTCGCCATGGGCAGCATACCGTCCTTTATGCCTGAAGATTTTCTTCATGCGAGTTTCGATGAAGCAGCGGCCGAACGCGTGAGCAAGGATTTACAGGATAATGAGCGCAAGCCCATGCAAAATCGCTGCATCAGTGAAATTTATGCACCCGGTTCGACTTTCAAGCCGATCACAGCGGCAGCAGGAATTATGGAAGGAGTCATTGCACCGGGAAATGACAAGTATGAGTGTAAAGGCAAAGAGGTTATCGGCTATAAAAGCTGGGTCTGTTTTGGTGAACCGGAGCACGGCCATGGCTGGATTAGTCTGGCTGAAGGCCTGGTCTATTCCTGCAATTTATATTTCTTCAAACTTGGTTTGGATACTGGTATTGAGGCCATTTCCCGCTGGGCTGAGAAATTTGGCCTGGGCGAGTATACCGGCATAGATCTGCCGGGCGAAGCCAGAGGAATCCGGCCAAGTCCCGCACTTAAGGCAGCCACCCGCATGAGTGCTGAAGATCAGGAATGGTATCCGGCTGATACCTGTCAGACGAGTATTGGCCAATTTGATAATGCATATACACTCCTGCAGCTCGTTCGAGCGATTGGCGGGGTTGCCTCCAACCGTCTTGTATCGCCGCATGTCATTCAGGATATTCGTTCGGCAGATGGTAGCCTGCTGCGTGCGGAGCAGAAAGAAAGCAGCAAGCTTGGACTCTCTGATACGGCCATCCAGATGATCAGGGATGGCATGCGCCAACTCAAAAATTACAGTAAATCTAATCACACCAACCAGAACTTCGCTGCTTATCCCATTGACACGGCCAGCAAAACAGGGACCGCTGAAGTAGGCATCAATGATGAGCTGGTTGCTAATGCGGTTTTTGTTCTCTTTGCGCCAACTGATCATCCCGAAGTGGCGATTGCCTGCATTGTAGAAGAAGGCGGAAAGGGTGACGTCTCTTCAAATATTGCCAGGGACTTACTGGATGCCTATTATGGCCTGGAACCCAGGAAAGAGATCGTTGATCGCATCCAGGAGATGGAAGAAAATCCTTACCGTTTTTTCCGCAATGTCATTGAGCTGACAGAAAATGATCAAAAGGAAAATCAGGAGGCAGACCCGCAATCCATGGAACAAAATCCGGATCAGAGTATTGCGCAGCCCTAAAAGGATAAATGTCTACAAATGTCACGTTTTTAATTTGCAAACGGTCGGCAATTTTGTATAATTAGTCAGACGAGTTGAGTTATCGGGCGCTATTCTGTGTTTTTTCTGCCGCCTGGGAGCAGCTCGTGCGTAAACCAGTGAAACACGGAGAAAACTTCATGAATATCGTTCTCATGGCTGACAGCCGAAAATATGATCTACTTGTCAATTTCTGCATTGCCTATCGGCAGATTTTGAAAAAACATCAACTGATTTCTCTTTTTAATACTTCAAGACTTATTGAGGAAGCCACACATCTGCCTGTGTCCACTCTGGCGACGGACATTCATGCCAATCTGGATCAGCTGGCTTCCCGGGCCAGTTATAACGAGATTGATGCCGTGATCTATCTGCGAGATCCTGAACTTCCGATTTACGATTCTCCCAATACTCTCTTGCGTGCCTGTGACAGCAACAGCATCCCTTTTGCCAGCAATATTGCTACGGCTGAAGTGTTGGTGCTGGCCATTGACAGAGGCGACCTGGATTGGCGGGAGCTGCTGAAATGAGAGAACTTGCAGAGCTGATTGAATTTTATCCGGAGAGCTGGAAAAATGCCAATGCTTATTTCCTTCATATTGGGGATGGCTTATTGATTGATCCAGGCCTTCCCATGCCCGAAGAAGCCAGAGATAAAGTCCACACTCTTCTGGCAACACATGCGCATTACGATCATCTTGCCGGACTGGACAGCTGGCTGGAGGTTCCCGGCAGTCGCTTTGTCTGCCCCAAAGGCGATGCGCCACTACTCGATGATGCCGAGGCCAATGCCTCGAAACTCTTTGCTCACAGCCGCAGCTTTCCGCAGCCTGATCTCTGGATTGAAGATGGCGATTCTCTGAACTTTGGTAAGGATTTCCGTCTTGAATGCTGGCACACCCCTGGCCACACCCCTGGGAGTTCCTGCTTTTTGCTTTTGCAGAAAAACCCGGAGGGAGAGGAGAAAGTGATGGCGCTTTTTACCGGAGATACTCTTTTCGCAGATAGTGTCGGCCGTTCCGACCTGAGTGGAGGAAATCCCGTTAAAATGAAGGAAAGCATTGAGCTGCTGCGTGAGCGCCTGAGTACACTGCCTCCTGAACTCGCGGTATTCCCTGGTCATGGCCAGGCTGATCAGGCAGGAAATATTTTGAGCCGCAATCCTTTTATGCGGCAGGGTGGGTTCTTCGCACTTTAATTTCAGCTTGCTTTATTTTGTGAGGAGCTTGGCCGGACTTTCTCTTCGACATGTTTGTCTCTGGCTCAAAGCCTATTTAAGGCGCTGCCTTATTTTTTTTGTCGAATAAAAGCAGTCATTGTCGACTTTATTCTGCGCCACAGCCTGCCTTCTGCTTCATGCTTGCAGCAGGAGGTTTGAAGTATGGCTCATTCCCTTGAAGCAGCCTTTGTGTTGCCCTTAACCCTCATCACTCTCTCGGGTGCTTTGCTCTATTCCCCAAAAATTCTGCGTGTGGAGCGCAGTGACGCGCGCCAGCTCGTATGTATGGCCGAATCGCGCTGCAATGCTGATGTGCTCTACGGAAAGCCGGCATATCAAGCACGAGAAGCCTACGAACGAAAGGAGAACCCGCGCTATGTCCGCGCCTCGCCTCGCCGCCTGATTGAAGGTATTCGCGTGGCCGGTGATCTTTGGCGACTGGCTCGTGAGAAAGATGAGACAATCGATATAGGACCTCCTGTGCTGCCGTTGCCGCCGGGGCAAAAGCCGTCCTTTCCCAGGCTTGGACCGGGAGAAACCATGCCTGCTTTGCCAGCCGGGGACGAAATGAGCCCTCCCGCTTTGCCGCCGGGACTCCCTTATCCTGCCTTGCCATCGTGGCAGGGGGGCACAGGTCAGGACTTGTACTCTTCCGGCTTTGGAGAAGTCGAAGACAGTTCTTCGGGAGGAAGGCCGTGAAGCAGCATCTGCAGGGAAGTATCAGTCTGCTGCTCGCCTTGATTATTCCTGCTATGTCACTGCTTTTTATCCTGGGACTTGCGTATGGTGAACGGCGCCTCAGAGAAGCCGACTTTGCGCGGGCTGTCACAGCTGCAGCAGAAAAGAGTATGGCTTCGTATGACCGTGGCCTTTGGCTGGACTTTGGTTTATGGGGTGTAGAGGAAGCGGAGATGCATCTGGAGGAATGTTTCAAGCTGGCGCCCCATGCGCAAATTTCCTATTCTCTTAAAAATACTAAAAAAACGCTTGAAGAGAAGGAGATTAAGTCGCAGATTCTTCGTTTTATGCGCCTGAGAGCCCCGGCTTTTCTGGCTTTAGATCTGGAAAAACGCATGCGCTCGGCCCTTGAGGGAAGGCGCAGCCTGGCCGGAGGAAAATTGGAAGCATCTTTGCGCGAAGCCCATCGCAGGCTGGAAGCTGATAGAAAATTCGAAGAAGGGCGGGAAGGCGTTAACTCGCTCAATCAAAGAAAACTGGAGAGCGAAAGAGATGAGCAAAATGAACAGCCGCTGCCCCTGCCGCCTGGACGCAAAGATTCTGAACACCGGGGACAGGGGCTTTTGCCGCCTGGAGCTCACGACTCTTCTGCGCTTGCTGAAATCCTGCCGGATGGCTCTCAGGCCGGTCAAACTGAAACTGAGGGGTTTTCGGGAAACCAGGGTGAAAGTATGAGTGAGTTAGGTTCAGAGCATAAGAGTTTTCTCGAAGGCCTGATCTTTTCCTTCAGCAAGGGCATGCTGCCCGTTTATCATGCGCTTGGCAGTGAGGACATCAAGCCTGATGAGGCCTTCTCGCCCTCCTGCATTGAAGGACTGGCCGGGAAAGTCGACCTTCTCCTCGATAAAGGCCTGCGTATGGACTCTGAACGCCTCGCTTTGGCCGAGTATGCCTTGCGCTTTTTTCCAGCCGCACTCTGGACCGAACATGATGCGACACACCTCCGACGGTTGCGCACCCCTGATGGACGACTTCTGGGCGACATGGCCAAAGAGCGGCCGCTCGAGGTGGAACAGATCATCACAGGAGTCCAGGATCCCCAAAAAGCCGAAGAACGCTGTGAAAAGATACTTCTTGGCTTGCGTTTTCTGCCCCAGCTGCTGGCCGCAGCACAGAGCCCGAGCCGACAGGCCACTTATCTCAAGTGGTCTAAAATCCTTTCCGTCAGTCTGGCTTTACTCAGTCTTGGCGAAGTTGATCTGCCTCCGGAGACCCTGCGTTATTTCGTTCAGGCTGCTCATTGTTTTTATCTGGCAAAGCAGGATGTAAAACTTTTGAAACGTGGTGAAAGTGTCTTTTTCTGGCCTTCCGGAACTCAGGACGAAAGTTCATTGATGGCCTCTTTTGAAAGCTTTTTCTATCGTGACTATCTGCGTTTACTCCTCCTCGCCCTGCCTGAGGATAAGCTCACTGCGGAAATGCTTCGTCTGATTAAGCGGCAATATCCCGGTGAATATCTGGCAGCCTGGCAGTTGGAATGTAAAGCCAAAGAGGGGGTGCTCTGCCGTGAGCTGTCCTATATTCAGGAAGAACCTTAAGCATCATCGTCAATTTAACCTGAGAGGCTCTCTTTCTCTTGAAGCTGCTGTATTACTACCGCTCATCCTCATTTTTTTCTTTTTTCTGCTCTCGGCTGAGCTGGCTGCCCTGGGAGAGAGCCAGCTTCGCTATGCGCTGGATCAGGCAGGTACAGAAATATCCCTGCTTTTTCCCGCTGCCGAAAAAGCCATGGAAAAGGGTGGTGAGTTGGGAAAGCAAATACTTGAGAAAACACTTGATCAAAAGGAGACAGGGCTTTTGGAGAGCCTTGCCGGTGATTATGCGAGCTCGCTCTTTTTGAGTCCATTTCTGGAGCGACAGCTCGATAAATGGATCGCTGAAAAAAGAAGAGGCGGCGGACTGCCTTTGCCGCCTCATGAACGCCAGCTTTTTCTCGACTGGAGTCCGGATGGTAAAGGCCTGACCCTGACTCTTTGCTACAGCACGCCTCTCTTAATCGGCCGGGTTGAAAGAGAGATCAAAGCTTTTGTTCCATTATGGAGTGAGCGGGTTCCGGAGAAAACGAAGGCGAAGGAGGGTCAGGAATCATCGCAGGACGATGACATCTGGTCGGCTGATAATTTCAGCAGAGGACGCTATTTTCGTGATAAAGTGGGCAGCAATTTACCTGCAAACTATCCGACAATCGCCGCTTTTGAAGCGGGCAGAGCAAAGGCTGTGCGCAGTATGGATCTGACGGCTCCCGCTTATGGTGACGTGTTCGCAGCCCGACAAAATATTCTTTTAGAAATGGAGCAGCTGGCTGCTTTCAGAGGACACAGCAGTCTGTCAAAAAAAGTACCGACCATCCGTGAAGAAGAGATAGAAAGCAGGGAACTCGTTTTAATCACGCCCCGGAACGCGCCGGGCTTCTATGATGAAGGTTTCTGGGCTGAGATGGAAAGAGAAGCGAGTGCCCGGGGACTTCTTCTTGATGTACGACAAATCGGGCGCAGCCACCGTTATCTGGATGAGGGTGAGGAAGCGCCTGAGTCTTGAGCTATACCAAACTCGCCGCTGATGAACAATTGCGTTAAAATATATGTATGTGCACTCAGCTATAAGAGAGTGCTGGAGTGATTTGAAAGTTAAGAATAAGCGCTTTAAAGATTAAAAAATAAAAACTAGAAGAAAAAAGGAAAAGTATGGGACTTATAAAAAAAATATTTGGGTCAAGTTCTGAACGTGAAATCAAAAAAATCATGCCTCTTGTCAGGCAAATTGAAGAACTGGCACCACGTTTCAGCGCCATGAGTGAAGAAGAACTGCGGGGAATGACGGCTTCATTCAGGCAGAGGCTGGATGCTGGCGAAACACTTGATGATCTGTTGCCGGAAGCTTTTGCAAGTGTTCGGGAAGCAGCCACAAGAGTCCTGGGCATGACGCACTTCGAAGTGCAGCTCATTGGCGGCATCATTCTCCACCAGGGACGCATTGCCGAAATGAAAACCGGTGAAGGCAAGACTCTGGTGGCGACCTTGCCGGTGTATCTCAATGCGCTGGCCGGTAAAGGTGTACATATCGTCACCGTCAATGATTATCTGGCCCGCCGTGACAGCGAGTGGATGGGAAAAATTTACCGTTACCTCGGTCTCAGTGTTGGACTCGTTGTGCACGGGATCAGCAAGGAACAAAAGAAAGCGGCCTATGCCGCCGATATCACCTACGGGACGAACAATGAGTTTGGTTTTGATTATCTGCGCGATAACATGGTGACCCGGCTGGAGGATAAAGTTCAACGTGAACTGAGTTTTGCCATCGTCGATGAAGTCGATAGTATCCTTATCGACGAAGCGCGTACTCCCTTGATTATCTCCGGTTCCGGGACAGAGTCCTCACAGCTCTATGTGGAGGCCCAGCGCTTTGTCTCCGGGTTGAGAAGTAAAAGCTTCCGCAAGATCGACGATAAGATGGATTTTGATGAGGCCGCAGAGCTGGAAGGCGATGCCGACTACATCATTGACGAGAAGGCGAAGACGGCCGTGTTGACCCCGCGTGGTGTAGAGAAGGCGGAAGCTTTTTTTAAAGTCGATCAACTGACCGATCAGGCCAACTATAAATTAAATCATCATATCAATAACGCCCTGAAGGCCAATGGTATCATGCACCGCGATCAGGACTATGTCCTGCGTGATGGTGAGGTGGTCATTGTCGATGACTTTACCGGGCGTCTTATGGAAGGCCGCCGTTACAGCAACGGTCTGCATCAGGCCATTGAGGCTAAAGAAGGGGTCATGGTTCAGAACGAAAACCGCACCCTAGCCACCATTACCTTCCAGAATTACTTCCGTATGTATCATAAACTCTCCGGCATGACCGGTACGGCAATGACAGAAGAGGATGAGTTCCGTGAAATATACCAGCTGGACGCGGTGGAAATTCCCACAAATAAGCCGCTGATCCGTGAGGACCTGCCGGACGCTGTTTATAAGACCCTGAGAGGCAAGTATCAGCGTGTGCTTGAAGAAGTTGAAAAGGTGCATGCTACGGGACAGCCCGTGTTGATCGGCACCATTTCCGTAGAGCGCAGCGAACAGCTTTCTGCGCTATTCACCCGGGCAGGTTTGCCTCACAATGTCCTGAATGCCAAACAACATGAGCGAGAAGCGGAAATTGTTTCACAGGCCGGGCGCCTGGGGGCCATTACGATTTCGACCAATATGGCCGGTCGTGGTACCGATATCATGCTCGGCGGCAATCCCGAGTATCTGGCGAAACAGGCCATGCGCAAGGATGGGGTTTTAGATGAAATCATCGAAGAAGCCGACTCCTACTATGAGACAGATGACCTCACGATTCTTCAGGCACGCGAGATTTTTCAGAATTATAAGAGAAGTTTCACAGAAGAGACCGACAGCGAAAAGGAACAGGTTGTTGCTGCTGGCGGACTCTATATCATGGGTACGGAACGCCATGAATCCAGGCGTATTGATAACCAGCTCCGCGGTCGTTCCGGTCGACAGGGAGACCCTGGTAAAAGCCGCTTTTTCCTTTCCCTCGAAGACGATCTCATGCGCCTTTTTGGCGGAGAGCTCATGGATAGAATTTTTGACAGCCTCGGTGTGGAAGAGGATATGGAAATTTCTCGTGCCATGCTTTCGCGTGGAATTGAGTCCGCTCAGCGCCGCGTGGAAGCCCAGAACTTTGCTATCCGCAAACATGTTCTTGAATATGATGATGTCATGAATCAGCAGCGTGAGCTGATTTATCGACAGCGCAGCGAGGTTTTGGAAGGACGTGATATCCACGACTACTATCTTCGCATCATTCATGAGCAGGTGCGGGAAGTGCTGCTTGACTTTATTGGCGGCGAAGCGGATTCGGAAAAATGGGATAAAGAAGCCCTCGCCACCCGCATGCAGGATCTTCTCGGTGATCTTCCTGTGCTGGAACAGTTGAGACATGGCCATAAAGCTCTGGACGGTGAAGAGCTCTGCGAAGAAATTACTGACGCGGCGATTCATCTCCTCGAGGATAAAGCATCAGAACTTGGCGGTGAAGAAATTCTGCGTGAGGCTGAGCGCATGGTTCTGCTCTCCTGTGTGGACAATAACTGGATGGAGCACATCGATAACATGGATACCCTGAGGGACAGCATTGGCATGCGTGCTTATGGCCAGCAGGATCCGGTTGTGGCCTATAAAAAGGAAGGCTTCGAAATGTTTGAAGCCATGACCAGAGAAATCCAGGAAGATTCTCTGCGCCTGATTATGCGTGCGCAAATTTTTGAGAAAAATGCCAATTCAGGTCTGGATGAAAGACGGCTATCAGAGGGTCGTAAGGGATCGGCCAGCGCCTTGCAGTCTGCAAGGCGCGCAGGCTCTGCGGGAGAAAAGCTGCCCCAGAGTCCACAGCCTCCCGCCGAAAAGCTGGCGCCGGTCAAACGTGATCATTTTCTGGGGCGTAATGATCCCTGCTGGTGTGGCAGTGGGAAAAAATACAAAAACTGCCATATGCGCTCGGATCAGGAAGGCAAGTCCTGATGGAGTTATGCTGATGACTCTCCTGCTCTTGCAATTCATTTCCGGCTTCGGTACAATAGCTCCTGCACCCGGGGATATGGCTCAGCTGGGAGAGCGCTGCCTTCGCATGGCAGAGGCCACGGGTTCGAATCCCGTTATCTCCACCAGCAGCCCTGAAACATCGTGTTTTCAGGGCTTTTGATTTTTAAGGAGTAAGAAAAGCTAAGAAAAATGAAAACGATACAGAATGGCATAACTCCACGATGGAAAGCCCTGCTTTTTGATCTTGACGGAACGCTCGTCTATACTTTGCCCTCACTGACCCGAGCCAGCAACGATATGCTTGAGCATTATGGTCTTCAGGCAATCAGTGAAGAGGAAATGCTTCCTCTGGTGGGCTATGGGGCAAGACGTCAGGTCGAAGGTCTTCTGAAATATCGTGGCGCAGCGCAGGATATTTCTCTTGAAGAAGCTCATGGTGTTTATCTGCGGGTCTTTCAGGAGCGCTGTACCTACAGGAACCGTCCTTACCCTGGACTGACAGATTTGCTCTTCGATGCTCAGGAAGCTGGACTGCGCCTGGGGATTCTTACGAATAAGCCGGATGAGATGGCTCAAAAGGTGAGCCGCAAGTCTTATCCTCTGGACCTTTTTGAACTGATTCAGGGAGAGCTTCCCGGGGTTCCTCTTAAACCAGATCCCTCAAGTCTCCTGCAAGCTTGTGGCAAACTTGGACTCTCAGCAGAGGAATGCCTCTACGTTGGCGATTCGGAAGTTGACATCGCCTATGCCAGAAATGCATCCTGCCCCTGCTGTTCGGTGCTCTGGGGTTACCGGGATGAAGCTCTGCTGCGTAAAGAGCATGCGGAATTTTATGTGCGTTCTGTCGAGGACTTTCGCAGTCTTCTGGGCTTACAGACTGAATTCAGTCCTTTTTCAGAGCCTCACCGACCTTAATTTTCAGGGCCTCTCCGGACTTTAAGTGGAAGAGTAAGAAGGAGCTTCAGTATGGCTAAAGTTAAAACGAAATTTTTCTGTAAGGAATGCGGCTATGAGTCTTCGGGCTGGCTGGGCAAATGTCCCTCCTGCGGTTCCTGGAATAGTTTTGTTGAGGCTAAAATTGAAGACCCTTCCAGAAAACGCGGCAGTTGGGTGCAGCCCGAAGATAATGCTGGACCGGAGAACAACAAGCTGCAGCAGCTCTCTCAAATTATCAGCGGAGACGAAGAGCGCTTCTCTTCCGGGATGCCGGAGCTCAACCGAGTCTTAGGTGGTGGGCTGGTCAAGGGTTCGCTGATTCTTCTGGGTGGTGATCCCGGTATTGGTAAATCCACCTTACTGCTTCAGGTTTCAGCCGCGGTTGCAGGAGAAGGCAGGAAGATTCTTTATGTGAGCGGGGAGGAATCGCCAGGACAGATTCGGCTGCGGGCCAATCGGCTGAAACTCGCAAATGCAGCTATTGCACTTCTACCTTCAACGAGTTTTACGAAAATCGAAGAGGCTATACGGCAAACTGAGGCCGATTTTGTCGTCATTGATTCGATCCAGACCATCTATGTCCCGGAAATTGCCTCGGCACCTGGGACAGTGACGCAGGTGAGAGAGGCTGCTGGCGGACTATTGCGCCTGGCCAAAAATCTTAATACGACCATTGTGCTTGTGGGACATGTGACCAAGGATGGCTCTATTGCCGGTCCCCGCATTTTGGAGCACATGGTTGATACCGTTTTATATTTTGAGGGTGAGAATCAGAGCAATCTTCGGCTTTTGCGCTGTGTGAAAAACCGTTTTGGCACGACGGATGAACTGGCGGTCTTTGAAATGCGTGACCGGGGCCTTTTCGGCATCTCGGATCCCTCTCTCTTCATGTTAAAGGGTCGGCCTATCGATGTTCCTGGCCTGGCTGTTACATCCTGTCTTGAAGGAAGTCGACCGCTGCTTCTGGAAATTCAGGCTTTGCTTACACCCAGCTCGTATCAGCAGGCCCTGCGCATGTCGCAGGGCATTGATCGTCTGCGCCTTTCGCTTCTCCTGGCGGTACTGCAAAAGGCACTGAAACGGGATTTTTCAGCGCTGGACTGTTATCTTAATGTCACCGGTGGCATCCGTATCCGTGAGACTGCTGCCGATCTTGCGGTTCTTGCAGCCATTCTTTCCAGTTCAGAGGATAAGGCTTTGCCGGCCGACTTACTGATTATCGGGGAGGTTGGACTTTCGGGTGAAATTCGTCCCGTCTCCCAGACTTCCAGGCGTGTGCAGGAGGCCTTAAGGCTTGGCTGGAAAAAGTTTATTCTTCCCTCACAATCTGAAGAAGAGCTCTCAAAGCTGGCTCTGCCGGATGGCTGTCAGCTCTATTACGTCAGTCTGGTCAACGAAGCTGTCGATCTGTTTTTCGTGAAGTAAAGAGCGCACGGAGGTTTGACAATGAAGAAGCTAATTGACCCCAGGTGTTCAAAACAGGAGCAAGATGCAGAAAGCCCTGTCCTGGCCCTCATTACAGCAGCCGGCTCGAGTTCACGGATGGGTGACTCAGGCAACAAGCTTTTTATGGATCTGTGTGGGAAAACGGTGATCAGACGATGCATGGAGATTTTTGAGAACTCAACCCTTATCTCAGCGTTTTTACTTACGGCGGCTCCAGCTGACCTACTGCGCATGAGAGAGGAGGCCAAAGGCCTGACGAAGTGTCTCGCTGTCGTCAGCGGCGGTGAAGTGCGTAGTGAGTCTGTCCTTTTTGGCCTGCGGGCTCTGCGCAAGCTCAGTAAAGCGGGCGGCGATGCGCTTGTCCTCGTGCACGATGGAGCGCGTCCTCTGCTCTCGGAAGATAAATTGCGTGAGCTTATTGAAACGAACCGAAGAGCACATTGCGCCGTGGGCCTTGCCGTAGAGGTCAGCGATACGATGAGAGTCCTGCGCAGTGACGGCAAAATTGATTATAGTCCGGAGCGAAGTCTTGTTCGTGCGATGCAAACTCCCCAGGCTGCTGAACTGGAACTGTTTCTGCGGGCCCTGGAGCTGGCCAGGGAAGAACATGTTCAGCTCAGTGATGATTTAGAGGCTCTTGCTCGTATAGGTTGCCCCATGCAGCTTGTCAGAGGGGAACGCAGCAACATAAAAATTACCTGGCCCGAAGATATTCTCGTGGCTAAAGTATTGCTTGAGAATAAAGATAAGCATAAACCTTAGGTCAAATGCCTTGAAAGCTCGTTGACAGGCTCTGCTTATGTTATAATGATAAAAATTAATGTAATCAACTGGGAGGCAATTTATGGCCAAAAATTCACGGTACGCGAGTGCTCGGCTCACGACGACAGTGAATGCTCGATATGTGCCGGATGAACAGATCAAAGATGCTTTTTATCTGGATGGACGTTTCCCCGGACTTAACGAAAAAAGGGCAGCGGAAAATACACTCGATCGCGATGACCGGGGTTTCCTTTTTGCCCTTTTTGCTTATCCTGCCGAACGCGGCGAAAATGCTGCAGAAGCCGATTTTGTTCGCTCAGTCCGTCAACTGAATGATCAAGTCAAAGAAGGCAATAAGTCTATTGACATCCAGATTAACGATCTGGCAGATGCTTCCGTGGAGGTTTGCGGCAAAGCCACACTTCCTCAGGCAGGTGTGCGTCAGGCTTATTTTGCCGGTATTATTGTGAAGGAAGCTGAAATTGCAGCTGTAACGACGGCTGCCGGTTGCGCTTTTCTCTACCGTGGTGATGTGCTTTATCCTCTGACGGCCAGTGATTTTAAGCTTGAGCCTTACGATCTCAATGGCAATCCGATTGAACGCCTGAATGAGTATTCTGCCGGTGTGGCGGGGACCATCCGTTACTCAAACATCACTCCAATAAAACAGAACGACTGCCTCATTCTCTGCAACAAAGAAGTGGCCGAAACGCTCGGTCAGCGCGAAATGTTGCGGATTCTCGATGATGCGCAGGATCAAAAGGACGCCGCGGCCGACATGATCACGGCAGCTGCCGCTAAACAGCCCGGTACGACCATGCAGGTGATGATTTCCTTTGTGGAATACATTGAAGCAGCGGAAAAAACGGGCCGCCTTTCCGGTCTTTTCCCGGGGGGACAATCGGCACCTCAGACACAGGAGAATTTTTATAGAGAAAACTCCCGTGAAATTCCTGTTTCAGCACAGGCAGGTGCTGCAGCACCTCAGGCCCCGTTGCCAGGAAATTACAGAAGACAGGCGGAACCTATGATGAGAAACCAGATGAATGAACGTCCCGGACAAATGGATCGGCAACAGTGGCGTGATGGCCAGAATCGCATGGGAGCACCGATGCCCCAGAGACCGCCGGTCAATCTGCCACCCCAGGATCAGAATTTTTATCACGAAAACCCCGGACAACGCGGTGATACTCAAATTTGGCAGGCGGCAAATGTGGCGAGGCCTGAGTCGGATAAGACAGAAGACTATTTTGAAGCCGGTCGCCGTTATGCTGAAGAAAGCGCTTCGCAGCAGACCGCTGACAGAGGTGTCGAGCAAGTTTACCAAAATGAGGACAAGCCCTATACCGAAACTCCTGTCGAAGGAGCAGCTGCGTACAGAGAACAGGGACAAGGCTCTTTGGAGGGCAATGTCGGGATGGAAACGACACCTGATAAGACTGAAGAAACCCCTGCTGAGCTGAATTCAGTGCAGCCGTTTGCTACATCTGAACCGACTGGAGCAGCTGAATCTCATGCTGCACCGCTGAATTACGCCCAGTCAACTGCTGCTCAGTCACCGGATTATGCCAATCCTTCCTACGAAGAGCGTTATCAGTCTCAGAGCGGCCAGGGAAATGACCCCGCGCTGGATCAAGCTTATGAGCAAGGCTATGGCAATAATTATGCGCCTCAAGATGACCGTGCTTATGATCGAGGCGGACAATACAGGCAGGAGCCAGCTTACGGGCAGAATGCCTATGCTGATCATCAGGGCTACGGCTATGGTCAGAACGGCGAGCAAAACTACGATCAGGGCTACGGCTATGGCCAGACCGGCGAGCAGAACTACGATCAGGGCTATGGCAATGGCCAGACCGGCGAGCAAAACTACGATCAGGGCTACGGCAATGGCCAGACCGGCGAGCAGAACTACGATCAGGGCTACGGCTATGGCCAGAATGGCGAGCAGAACTACGATCAGGGCTACGGCTATGGCCAGAATGGTGAGCAGAACTATGATCAGGGCTACGGCTATGGCCAGACTGGTGAGCAGAACTACGATCAGGGCTACGGCTATGGCCAGACTGGTGAGCAGAACTACGATCAGGGCTACG
>ERZ1673752.980-NODE-980-length-43999-cov-9.321864_pt1 | contig 43999 bp, 30 predicted proteins | sample MGYA00580195_ERZ1673752 | MGnify/ENA primary metagenome ERZ1673752 (study PRJEB41218, sample SAMN15661744) | gut metagenome | host: Homo sapiens | place: Canada: London | collected 2015-08-20/2019-03-30 | study: EMG produced TPA metagenomics assembly of...
TTACGACCCCGGCCGAGGGGTCGGACAACCCTATCTCTAGGTCTGACCCCTCAGCTGGGGTCAAGGAGGTGGTGAATAGGCTCTTACACACAGGTCGTTCGGGGCTAATGCCCCTCCGACCTGTGCCTATTTAAGAGGGACCTCTGCCGAGGTCCTTACTGCATTATCCTCAACAGTTTGTATATGATCATTCGTACAACTGTCTCTTCTAATGCGTAGCGTTGCCTCTTTTTTGCGGAGGTGGTGTGGGTGTGTGGGGTTATTGTGCTAGGATTTGGGTAAGTTTGCAGAGTATAATATTATTGTATTGAGTTGATGAGCAAGAAGAGGATCGTTAGGGAGAAACCGGTGGAGAACCGCCGTAGTCGGTCGGGTGAAGAGATTGAACTAGGGGGTAGTCTGAAGGAGCGAGCAGGTCGTTTCTTCAGGGGCATGATGGGTAAGGAGCGTATGCTCCCCGTCTCCATTGGTTTACTACTCTTTGGACTGGGTCTTTTTATGCTCTATGCCTTTGTCACCTATCTCTTTGAGGGGTCTGCGGACCAGAGTGTGTTGCTCGATCCCGACCTTGCCGATGTGGCGGCTCAGGCCGAGGCGATGCAGGGGAGCAGCGGGGTGGTAGGGATGCATCTGATGCATCTTATGGTGAATGAGTGGGTAGGTCTGGGAGTGATTTTTGTGATCATCCTTCTCCTCGCTATGGGTCTTGGTTTGTTAGGGCCTGCCAAGGTCAATTACCCGAAGCTGATTATCTTTTCCACTATTGCTACCTTTTGGACGTCGCTTTTCTCTGCTACTATATTCCGTCCTATCGCAGCTAGTTTTTTCTTTTACCCTGGTGGCATTTTGGGGGAGACGGTACGGGTTTGGCTAGAGATGAGGGTAGGAGGTTTTGGCCTTTGGCTGGTGATTATCCTGACCCTCTTGCTGGTGCAATTTCTATTTTTCCAGGGGATTCGTGCCAAGTACAACCGTTGGGCAGAGGCGAAGCGCACTGGTGTGAAGAGTGACGAAGCGCCTAAGCGAAAGGGGCTGCTATCGTGGTTCCGACGCAATAAGTCGGCGGACGATGGCGATGACGAGGGAGAGCTCCTTGAGGATATCCCTGAGGACCCCTATGTAGCCCCTTCTGAAACGAGTGAATTGGCGGAGGAGGAAGAAGAAGAGACGCCTCAAGCCCCTATCACGATTACCTTGGAGCAAGAGGAGGCACCAGCACCTCCGATGCCTCGGCCTGCCCCTATCATCCATAGGAGTGAAGCGGGAGATGGGGTGGATATGGTGGTGATGGACAACCGCAGTATGCAGGACGAGGTGACCAGTGCCGAGCTACGTGCCAAGCAACTGGTGGAGGAGCAGGGGGAGTATGACCCTACCCTAGAGCTGGCTGGCTTTGAGATGCCTTCGGCCGACCTCCTCAAGAAGTATGAGCAGCAAAATGAGGAGATAGATACGGAGGAAATAGAGCAGAATAAGCGGCTGATCACCACTACTCTGGAGAGTTTCAGGATAGGGATTAAGTCGATTAGTGCCACGGTGGGCCCTGCCATTACGCTCTATGAGGTGGTGCCAGAGGAGGGCATCCATATCTCTCGTATCCGTGGGCTGGAGGATAATATCTCTATGAGCCTTTCGGCGATGGGGATTCGTATCATTGCACCGATGCCGGGCAAGGGGACGATCGGTATGGAGGTGCCAAATAAAAAGCCTCAGGTGGTGAGTATGCGTTCGGTGATTCTCTCCAAGAAGTTTGCCGAGAGTACCGCTGCCTTGCCAGTGGCGCTTGGGCGTACGATCACCAATGATGTCTTTGTCTTTGACCTTGCCAAGACACCGCACCTCCTGGTGGCGGGAGCAACGGGTCAAGGTAAGTCGGTGGGTCTGAATGCTATTATCACCTCTTTGCTCTACAAGCTTCACCCTTCGGAACTGAAGTTTGTGATGGTGGACCCTAAGATGGTGGAGTTTAGCCCTTATCGGCAGATTGAGAAGCACTATATGGCGAAGCTACCCAATGAGGATCAGGTGATCATCACCGACCCTAAGCGGGTGCAAGGGACGCTGGAATCGCTTTGTGTGGAGATGGACGACCGCTATGAGCTACTCTCGTCGGCGCATGTGAGGAATATCAAGGAGTACAATCAGAAGTTTAAGCAACGGCTGCTCAATCCGGAGAAGGGGCATAAGTTCCTTCCCTACATTGTGCTGATCATTGATGAGTATGGCGACTTGATGCTCACGGGAGGTAAGGAGATTGAGGCACCGATCACCCGCTTGGCACAGAAGGCGAGAGCGGTGGGTATCCATGCGATTATCGCTACACAGCGACCCATGGCGTCGATTATTACCGGTGCTATTAAGGCTAACTTCCCAGGGCGACTTGCCTTTAAGGTCTCTTCGGGTATTGATTCTAAGATTATCCTGGATGCTCAGGGGGCTAATCGTCTGATTGGCCGTGGGGATAGCCTTTTCACCACTGGCAACGACCTCACCCGTGTGCAGTGTGCTTTTGTAGATACCCCTGAGGTGAATAGTTTGGTGAAGTTTATCTCTGACCAGAGAGGGTTTAGGGAGGCGTATGAACTACCCGAGGTGAAGCCTGAGGGTAGTGACCTCGCTGGTTCTCTGGCTACTGGCGAACTAGATCCTAGTAATTGGGACGAATTCTTTGAGGCGGCTGCCCGTAGGATTGTGCTGGATAACCGCCCTTCGGCGAGCTACATTCAGCAGATATTTGGAGTGGGGTACAACCGTGCCTCTCGTATTATGGTGCAGTTGGAGCATGCGGGTATTATCTCGGGTGCTGATGGCAATAAACCTCGTGAGCTTCTCATCACTACGGAGGAGCAGTTGGAGCAGTTTTTTGAAGAAAATAGAAAGTAACGATGATGGGTATAAGGAGATGGCTACTGGCGTTGCTTCCACTGTTATTTGCCTTTTCGGCCGAAGCACAGGAGCAGACGCTACAAAAAGCAAAGCGATATTTAGATGCCTCTAAAGGTCTACAGATAGAGTATCAGCTGACGATTGGGGAGGATAGTGAGCAGGGAAGTTACTATGCACTAGGCGAGGACTTTTGTCTGGAGAGCCCTTCGATACGTGCGTGGCACCAAGGGGGTAACTTGTGGGTCTACATTCCGCAGAATGGGGAGGTCAATCTTACCCAGCCTTATAAGGAGGACCTACTAGAGCTCAACCCTCTCTTAAACCTTAACCGTATTTCTGCCAAGACCTTTAACCTCAAGGAGTCGACCACAGGGGCGGTGACGACCATTAAGGCGACCCCTAAGCAGAAGGAGGAGATAGAGTGGCTAGAGGTGCACCTCAATAGCCAGTGCGAACCGCTCTCTATGCGGGTGAAACAGAGGAGTATATCGGTGCCGATTGTGCTGAAGGTGACTAAACTACGGCAGAGTGCCACGGCTCAGATGAAGCAGAAGGGCTTCTTTCGCTTTGATGCGAACAAACTCCCAGGGGTGGCGGTTATAGATTTAAGGTAACTGTTTAATGACTAATAAGATATAGAGATATGGAAACAATCAAGACGAAGCTACTCATCATAGGGGGCGGACCAGCAGGATATACTGCGGCGATCTATGCCTCAAGGGCCAATCTTTCTCCCGTGCTAGTGGAGGGAATGCAACCAGGCGGGCAATTGACCACTACCACTGATGTGGAGAACTTCCCCGGCTATCCCGAGGCGGTGAATGGCACGCAAATGATGATGGATATCAAAAAGCAGGCGGAGCGCTTCGGCACTGATATGCGTGATGGTGAGGTGACAAAGCTCGACCTCTCGCAGCGTCCGTTTAAGGTGGAGATCAATGGTGGCGACTCTGAGATTATTACCGAGAGCATCATCATCGCCACTGGTGCAAGTGCCAAGTACCTAGGTCTGCCCGATGAGCAGAAGTATATGGGTATGGGCGTTAGCGGTTGTGCCACTTGCGATGGCTTCTTCTACCGTGGTCAGGAGGTGGCTGTGGTAGGTGGTGGAGATACCGCTTGCGAGGAGGCTCTTTACCTCTCTCAGATCTGTAAGAAGGTCTACCTCATGGTGCGTCGTGATGAGCTACGTGCCTCAAAGGTGATGCAGGACCGTGTGCTGAAGAAGGAGAATATTGAGGTGCTCTGGAAGCAACAGGCCGAAGGACTTTATGGGGAGAATGGCGTCGCTGGTGTCCATGTGGTGAAGAATAAGGGCGAGGCGAATGAGGAGCGTTATGACCTACCAGTACAAGGCTTCTTCCTCGCCATCGGGCACAAGCCTAATGTCGACTTCCTCGGCGGGCAGATTGAGCTCGACAAGCAGGGGTATATCCTCACGAAGGACGGTATGCCTAATACCAATGTAGAGGGCGTCTTTGCTGCAGGTGATGTGGCTGACCCTCACTTCCGCCAAGCGATTACCGCTGCGGGTAGTGGCTGTAAAGCTGCGATGACGGCGGAGCGTTTCCTTGGCGAAAACCCACTGAAGTAACGACTTTGCACGCTGGGTTCCACTGCAAAGGACCTCGCAGAGGTCCTTATCCTTTGAATTTAGACGGTTCGGAGCTCTATCTCATCGTCGGTGGCGACGGTGAGGTAGAGCTTTTCTATTGATAGGTATTGGGAATGGACGGTTTGTGCCACCTGGTTCCCGCTGTCGGTGGTAGCGATGCAGAGGGTAGGGGAGACCATCTCTATCTGGTTGATGCCTTTGGAAAGCTGCTCCGAATGGGCTTTGTAGACCGCTTCTTTGGCGGTCCAGAGTTGTATTGGTGGAAGTCCGTACTTCTTTAGAAGGGTTTGCTCCTCAGCGGTACTATAGCGAGGCAAGATCCGCTCAGCCTGCTGGGCCTTCTCCTCTACATCAATGCCTAGTGGTGTTCCTAGCGGTCCGATAGCCACTGCCAGCCAGTGCTGTGAGTGCGAGATTGAGAGGGCACAATCGGGGTGCTCCTCCAGCCTTGGTCGCCCCTTAGTAGTATATGAAATAGGAGAGGAAAGTACCCGTTGCTTCGCCCTTTGCACCGCCTCTCCTCGCTCCAATTCCTGCTCTATCGGCGTGAGAAAGATCAGCACCTTCGGGCTCATTTCTCTACTTCTGCTTCGCCCTCAGTATCGGGATAAAACTGCACCTTGCTAATACGCCGGCGCCCCATTTCACGCACCACAAAGCGGTGTTTGCGGATATAGATCTCCTCACCCACCGTCGGGAAGTCGCCCTTTGCCTCCAGTAGCATTCCACCAAGGGTGTCCACCTCCTCCATCTCCTCCTCGATCTCCTTGTAGTCGGGCACTCCGGTGATACGCAGGAAGTCCACAATCCCTATCTTGGCGTCGAATAGAATACTCCCATCGGGTTGCTCCGTGTAGAGCACCTCCTCATCGGTATCGTATTCATCTTCAATCTCCCCCACGATCTCCTCGAGTAGGTCCTCCATACTCACCAGACCACTAGTGCCGCCAAATTCATCCACCACTATGGCGAGATGAATCTTTTCGGTCCTAAACTCCTCCAGCAGACTATTGATCCGCTTGCTCTCTGGCACAAAGAAAGGCTCCCTAATCAGCGGTTGCCACGCAAAGTCATCGCCCTCCGAGAGGTGCGAGAGTAGGTCTTTGGCATAGAGGACTCCCTTGATATTGTCGATCCGTTCATCGTAGACAGGCATTCGAGAGTACCCTTTTTCCACAATCAGCTCCTTGACACTCTGAAAGCTATCCTCAAGGTCTACCGCCACAATATCCATACGGGGAGTCATCACATCATTGACTGTTTTGCGATGAAAACGGACAATCCCATGGAGGAGTTGCTGCTCCTCTTGGTCGTCGGTGGTCAGAGCAATAGCCCGCTCGAGATCGCTCTCCGTCACCTTGCTCTCCTTACTGATAAAGGGTTTAGTGGCTCCGGCTCCTATCTTCACTAGGAGGTGGACGATTGGCTGAGTCACCTTCATCAGGTATCGGAATGGACCAATCATAAACTTCGTAGCCGCAAGGGCGTGGTTTTGGAAGTAGACCTTAGGGATGATCTCACCAAAAAGGAGGACCAAAAAGGTGATACCGATCACCTGTACTATAAAGCCCAAAGTCTGTGCCTCGCCGAAGTCAAAGAGTCGGCTCACGGCATAGCTCGTGAGCATGGTGATGGCAATATTCACGAAGTTATTCATCACCAAGATAGTGCCGAGTAGGTAGTCCGAATTGGCAAGTGCCTCTAGCACCTGCTTCTCTCGCTTCTCTGAGCTCTCCTCGAGCTGCTCAATATCCTTGGGGCGGAGTGAGAAAAAGGCCACCTCCGAGCCTGAAAAGAAACCACTCAATATCAAGCAAATAAGTGCCAGGATGAGTGCAATAATCACTGGTGTAGTGATGGGATAGGTCACTACACCTTCGAATAAACTGGATAAATAACTCGGGTCGTCCAAAATATCTATTGGTCTATATTATTAGCGGTTGTGTGCTCAATCAAAAGGGCAATCCATCGGGATTTTTCTCTAGCTCCTCAAAGAGGTGGCCGTATCGCTCTTGTACCTTCTTCTCCGTTGGGGTGGTAGTGCCCACCTCCTTCCTCTTAAGAAGGGTGATCTCCTTGGCGATGATAAAGGTATGCGTGGTAAACTGCCCCTGCTTATTGTAGCTACGTGTATAGGTCAGCCGCCCCGATACCTCCACCAGATCCCCAGGGAGTAGCTTGGTACCTACCTCCTCTGCGAGTGCCCGATAACAGATAATCCTATGCCAGTCGGTCACCTCTCCACTGCACTCCAGTGCCTCCTCGGTGAGATGGGTAGGGGCATGTGTAGCGAGTGAGAAGCGTACAGCACAGGTGGTAGGGTCGTACCACCGTATGTTGGGCTCCTTCCCCACATAGCCTACCAGACGGATAGCATTTACTGTTTGGTCGTCCATTCAATTGGTATCCTTTGTTTTACGCCTCAAAGATACCTATTTTTTGATAATTGGAGTGTTTCCCCCCTGATGATTACATTGGTGCCTCATCGCGAAGGGGAGCCTAGTAGCCAAAGGCCTCGAGTAGAACCTCTTCCATCGCCTTGCGGACGGTGGAGGCTTTGCCGTAGAAGTTATTGACCATCAGGGCGACGGTGTAGGTTTTGCCACCTACTTCTACATAACCGGCATAGCAGACTACATTGCGGAGTGTGCCACTCTTGAGGCGGGCTTTGCCCTGAAGAGGAGTGCCTTTGAGAAACTGCACGAGGGTGCCCTCCATCCCTGCACGTGGGAGTAGGCTTTGGTAGCTACCAGTGGGGTCGGCTCTGTGTACCTTTCCGAGCATGGTGGCGAGGAAGTAGGCAGAGACCCTATTTTCGGGCGAAAGCCCCGAGCCGTCCATCATCTCCAGTTCGCGGGTACTGATGCCTCGGCTAGTCCAGTAGCGGTGTACCTCATTGACGGCCGTTTGGGTGGCATTCTGCCCTGGGAGTGGAGTCTTGCCCCACGTGAGCTGCCGGAGCAACCCTTCGGCAAAGAGGTTGTGGCTATAGTGCAGGGTAGTCTGCACAAGCGTGCGGAGGGGTGCCGATTGGTAGGTGTAGAGGAGCTGGCTCTCTGCAGGCGTGGTGGGGGCTACCCGAGCTTCGCCTTGGGTGGTGATGCCTTGTGCCTTGAGCACCTCCTGTAGGTGGTGGGCAACGAAAAGAGGGGGATTGGGGAGGGCACCACGGATCCGCAGTTTCTCTACTCGCTGAGGGTAGGAGCCTGTGATATCGTAGCTGCCATCGGGGTGAGGAAAGGCCGAGATATAGAGAGAGTCGCGGTGGCTACTAGAGGTGACTTCGTAGGCTTTCCGTAGCTCGAGCTGAGGCACGGTGGGGGTAGTGTGGTAGCTCTCGCCATGCTTGGTAAAGTGGAGAGAGTAGCTATTATCGTAGGCATTAAGGCTCCAGAAGCCGGGTGCGTAGGCATTACCCATATCGTAGGCAATCCAGCGGGGGTTATTGGCTTGGAAGTCACTTGAGGGCGAGAGGGCAATGATATTGCCAGTGATCTGGGTGATCCCTTTTGACTTAAGCGCTTTGGCCACCTCTTTAAAGAAAATGTCTTGGTCGCTATTCCAAAAGTACCTTGAGCCGATGGAGGGGTCGCCGTGCCCCACAATGTAGAGGTCGCCCTCCAGCTTCCCTTGAGCAATAGTGCCAGTGGTGCGTATCTCTGTTGGGATGCGTAGCCCGCCGCCTCTTTGGCTCCAAAGAGTAGCCGTGGAGACCAGCTTCATGGTACTCGCGGGGGTGGCGAGGTGGTGGCTTCGGATGCCTACCAGCTCTTTGCCACTCTCTGCCTCTTGTATTGAGAGGATCCAGAAGGAGCGAGCTAGAGCAGCTGGTTCGCTTGGAGTCTTGACCCCTTGTGCCTTGGTCACTAAGGGGAGTAGCAGTAGCATGAGGGTGATGCTACTTAGTCTGTGGAATGTTGGTCGGTATTTCGTCATAATTATCTATCTTTGTGCAAAGATAACCAAAATAGGGGTGACCCCTTCGATTTTTTATGAAACCAAGACAGATAGAGGAGTTCTTTCGGACACCATTTACTCGCGACCGTATTGCTCGTATCGGCTTCGGCCTATTGATATTTGCAGCTTTGGTATGGCTGATTGCCCGCATAAGCTATTTCCTAATTCCACTCATCATCGCGTGGCTAATGGCCTACCTAATGCTACCACTCCTTCACTTTTTGGAGGATAAGTGTAAGATACGCAAACGGTGGCTCTCCACCACGATTGTGCTGCTCGTGACGATCGGCCTGGTGGTAGGTCTGCTCGCCATCCTTATCCCAAGTATCACCAATGAGGTGAGTAAGGGGTGGGAGATGCTAAAACGGTATGACATAGGTGCCTATCTGCTGAGCTTGCTACCAGAGGAGCTCTCTACTCGTAGTCAGCTGATCCAGAAGCTAGAGGAGCTGATGGCTAGTATCAATATGCAGGAGCTTTTTGGCTCTATTGAGCAGATATTCACCAAGGGGTGGGGGCTGATAGAGAGTACCTTTAATCTTCTTGCTGGTGCAGTGGTGATCTATGTATTTCTCTTTTACTTGGTCTTCTTGATGCTCGATTATGAGAAGGTACAGAAAGGGTTTATGGAGATGATGCCAGTGAGCATTCGTCCATTTGTAGAGGAGCTGGGCGAGGTAACTGGTCACTATGCCAATGCCTACTTCCGTAGCCAAGCACTGATTGCGATGATCTGTGGAGTGGTGATGGCGGTAGGCTTTTATATCATTGGGCTGCCGATGGGGATTACCCTCGGGCTCTTGATAGGGCTTCTGAATATGATCCCTTATATGCAGACTTTGGGCTACCTCCCACTCGTGATACTGGTGGGTCTGCAGTCGGTGATGACGGGCGATAACTTCTTTATCCTCCTCCTAGCTGGTGTGGGCGTGATTGTGCTGAGTGATGCACTCCAACAAGTACTCCTTACCCCTCTTATCCAGGGGCAATCCCTAGGGATTCACCCAGTAGCTATCCTACTATCCCTCACTGTGTGGGGCTCGCTATTTGGGTTCTTTGGAATGCTCTTTGCCCTGCCGCTCACCATGATCTGCTACCACTTTTATATGAAGTATGTGGTCGGCACCCCAGTGCCCCTCTCTGGTGGCAAGGGCAAGATGCCCGACCTCCATTTCGGCCATAAAACGAAGGAGGCGGAGTAAAGATAAAAGGCTAAAAAATGGCCTTTGTAACTAATTGATATACAGGAGTCTATTTTTGTGTTAGATGAGTTGCAACTAAGCAATTGACGAGTTGCAACTAACCGATCAGCGAGATGCAACTAAGCTTTTGCTTTGTTGCATCTCAGTTTTTGTCTAGTTAACCCACCGAATATTATTATGGTATACGGAGTGAAATTTATACCGTATTCTTAGGCCCTGCTCTATCCTGCAACGTCTTACGGAGGTACTTTAATTAAGGGAAAACCCCGGAGGGGTTTCATGGCCTAATAACCCAAGCTTCCCCCTGAGGGTGAGCGTAGCGAACCTGAAGGAGAAGCTTGGGTGGGCAGTGCACCATAATCATTCTACCCCGAAGGGGTTGCATATCCACGATTACCTATGATACCAATGTGCAACCCCTTCGGGGTAGCTGGTTACAGTTTGCAGCTCTTCCCAACCTTCCCCTCGGCAGGCATGCTTCGCCTACCTACCGAGGGGGAAGGCTGGGTTATTAGGCCGTGAAAGCCCTTCGGGCTTCTCCCAGCTAATGTGTTATGGGCTAGCTGAGTGGCGGGTGCCTATCTTGGACGAGTTGGACGGCCGAGATGGAGCACCCTGTCGGGTGCTGACAAGGCTGTCTGGTGGTGGAGATGCCCTCCGCGAGGAGGACAGATTTGTTGTAGCCCCCCCGTCGGTGGGGCGTCAGCCCCGAACGACTGGGGTAATTGATGCCCACCCCTTCACGACCCCTTGTGGGTCGGACATCCCATCGAGTTTAATCCTAGAAAAGGTTGTCCGACCCACAAGGGGTCGTATATATAATGTGAGGTACCGCTACCCCCATTCATCGGGCTTCGCCCTCGAATGGGGGCTACGACAAATCGGACCTCTGCCGAGGTCCTTTTTGCGGAGGTACCTCGGACGAGTCGGACGCCGAGATGGAGCACCCTGTCGGGTGCTGACAATGATATCAGGTGGTGAGATGACCGCCCACAAGGGGAGGTCAGTCACGGTTAGACCTTTCTAATGCGTAACCCCTGATGGCTCCCATGAGGGCGGGACAGTTACTAGAAGTTGCCGAGCACCAAAAAGCCTCCAGGGGCGATAAGGGTGTCGGATACGATGCGGCTATTCTGATCCATCATGTCTTTCCACTCAGCTTCTGTAGAAGCTTGGTATCGGAGTGAGGCAAGGGCATTGAAGTTGCCTATTACTCGCAGTTCCTTGCCATCTTTTGAGAGTGTCATCCGTCTGCCATTGGCCCAGTGCCCTCCTATTTTCCAGTCAAAGCTAGCATCCTTCTCCCATAGCTCTGGGTGAGTGGCACGCAGATGAAGTAGCTTGGTATAGGTTTGGCGTAGCTTGCTCCGCTCGGCTGTCTCTTGGATAAGAGGCTTCCTACCAGTTCGTTCATTTTGCTCAATAGAGATGTCGTAGCCGATCTCTCCAAACTGCCATACCATCTTAGGTCCAGGCACTAGGAGTAGGAAGGCGGCATTGGTCTCTAGTCGCAGTCGTTTGGTGGCGGAATTATTCTTTATCGGCTCTAGCCCCCACGTTTTCTGCTTATAGGCAACCCGCTCCTCGTCGTGGCTCTCCATATAGCCTACCCATGCATTGGGTCGTACTTTGCTCGGTACGGCGTAGATATGGCCGAAGTCGCTCTCATCTTCATAACCCATCGCACACTGAGCATAGGCGTGGGTGGCACCTTGCCAGAGCATCGCCCCCATATTGGCCAGCTCCCGCTTTTCATCATCTGCCGAGAAGTGCTCAAAGATCACGTAGGCGGTAGGGTCTAGCTGCTTGATTTGCTGGTAGTACTTACGGAGAATGGCGATGCGACTGCCATCGCGGGGGGTGGCATCGTTGCTCACCTTTTGGGTAAACCCTTTGGTGAAATCGAAGCGGAAGCCATCGAAACGGTATTCCTTGAGTAGGTACTCGAGGTTGCGAAGTATGTAAGCGACCAGCTGTGGGCTCTCGTGATTGAAGTCGCAGAAGAAGCTCTCCCCACGGTGGGGTGCTTGAGGGTTCATCCACGGATTATTAGAGGTAGGTTGACCTTTTTCGCTATCCCAATAGAGTTTGGCAAAGGGGTTATTTGCGGTCGCATGGTTGTAGACCACATCGAGGATTACCGCAATACCACGGCGGTGGCACTCGTCTATAAACTGCTTGTACTCTTTTGGGGTACCGTAGGCGGTCTCCATAGCAAAGAAGTACTCGGGATTGTAGCCCCACGAGTCTTCGCCACCAAACTCTTGTACCGGCATCAGCTCAATGGCATTGAAGCCCATTGCCTTAATATAATCTAGCTGCTCCATCGCTCCCTTTAGCTTGCCATTGGCGGTGAAGTCTCTCAGATGTAGTTCGTAGATCATCAGCTGGGACTCCTTGGGGCGTTGGGGTAATGGGTGCTGCCACTGGTAGGAGGGCACGCCATTTTGAAGCTCGGTATAGGGGAAGTTGTCGTGCCACTTCACTACCTCGGAGTAAGGGTCGGCAATGATCACCGAACCTTGGTCACCGTAAAGCTGGTAGTAAAAACGGTCTTGCTTCGTTAGCTTGCTCTTGGGGAAAAGGTACCAGAAGTAGCCAGTGGCGGGGTCTAGCTTCATCTGAGTGGTCTCATCTCTTTGCCGCCCCATAGCATCGGTGATGACGTAGGCGGTATGGTAGCTTTGTGCCCCTTGCTTATCCTTGGCATCAAGAACGAGTACGATCCCCTCTGGTGTCTCATTGATGCCCAGCTTAACGCCAGTGGGCATAGCTTCCTTTTGGGTAGGAGCATGGGTTCGTTGGGCGTCGCTGAGCTTAATGAATAGGTCGGCACTCTGCTTACTGCCATCGGCCGAACGAAAGACAATGCCGATCTCGGGGAGCGGTGCTTGGCTAGGGGCACCAAACCAGCTACGGACTTCGGGGGTGAGCTTCAGGCTCCAGGTGTTTTCGCCAATGTTGGTCAATTGGCACTTCGGTTTATTCTCGTGCCACTCGGCTTGGACATATTGCCACTGCCCATCGACGATGCCGATATGGGCATAGAGGGCTCCTTTGTAGCCATAAAGTGGGTCTGACGGCTTCGCCTTATAGATAATCTCTAGGGGTTGGTCGCTTCTCGCCTCCTTCGGTGTCCACGAGAGCCCCTCGGGATAATTCACCTCTGGCACCTCTGGCGTTGGCTTCGGATTGGGTGCTTCCTTCTTGCATCCTGTCGCCACTCCCACCAATAGGAGTAGCCACCACAGCTGGACTATATAAAGATTTCTTTTCATGGTGTTGTATAGTTATTATGGGTGTTGGTTAAGAGTAGCACTCCATGAGGTGGAAGGGTGATGGGTGCTGTGAGATTGATCCACTCCTCGGTGATGAGGTCGCATAGGGAGGTGGAGGTGATGAGGTCGCTAAGCCACTCGGGGGTTGCAGTCTGCTGTTGTTGCGTGGTATTGAATAGCACCACGATCTCCTCACCTTGGTATTGGCGGGTGTAGCCGTAGATATGATTGGTAGAGGGGTCTTTGTGGCGGAGGCTACCGTAGGCAACTGCTTTGCTGTGTCGGCGCCATTGTAGGAGTTTTGTGGCAAAGTCTAGTGCCTCATTCTCCTGGTCGCTCCGTCCTTCTCTTGTAAAGGCGGAGCGAGGGTCCTCTGCCCACCCACCGGGGAAGTCTTGGCGGAGGGAGCCGTCTCCATTTGCCTTGTCGGCCGTCATCAATATCTCGGTGCCGTAGTAGATCTGAGGAATGCCCCGCAAGGTGAGTAGTAGGGTAAGGGCTTGCTTGTACCTATCAAGTGATACCAAACTATCGTGCTTGAAGAGTCGGGAGGTGTCGTGATTATCGAGGAAGATAAGTAGATGGTGTGGGTCTTCGTAGATGAAGTCTTGCCCTAGGTACTCATAGAGTTGGCTGAAGCCTTTGGAACTCTCCTTCTCGCCTCCGAACGTATCCTGCATTATGAGGTAAAGCGGGAAGTCCATCACGGTGCGTAACTGGCTATTGCGGGGTGCGGCGAGCTTACTATCTTTTTGCCAATAAGCGATCTGCGGACTGTGGTAGAACCAGGTCTCTCCTACGATATTGAAGCGTGGGTACTCTCGTTCGACTGCTTGTACCCACGCTGCCATTGCGTCCCAATCGGCAAAGGGGTGCGTATCCTGCCGTATGCCATTGATGCCGGCATACTCAATCCACCAGATGCTACTCTGTATCAGGTACTTTAGTACGTGTGGATTGCGCTGATTGAAGTCGGGCATCGCTGCCACGAACCAACCATCAATTGCCTTCTTGAAATCCCCTTGGGTAACGTAGGGATCCATCTGTGTGGCAGTGCGGTAGCTGGTGGAGACGAACTCCCCTTTGTAGTTGAACCAATCTTTGGAGGGGATATCTTGGTAGAGGTAGTTGTGAGTGCCGCAGTGGTTGAAGATCATATCCATTACTACTTTAATGCCACGCTCTCTAGCTGCACTGACGAGTGACTTGAACTCTTCGTTGCTGCCAAAGCGGGGATCAATCTTGTAGTAGTCGGTGATGGCATAGCCGTGGTACGATCCGAAGGGCATCTCATTTTCCTGTACTGGATTGAGCCACAAGGCGGTGATACCAAGGTCGGAGAGGTAATCTAGGTGATCGCTGATGCCTTTGAGGTCGCCACCGTGGCGAGCAAAGGGGTGTGAGCGGTCTATGGTAGACTCTTGAAAGTGGGGAAAGGCATCGTTGGTGGGGTCGCCATTGGCGAAGCGATCGGGCATCACTAGGTAGAGGACATCGGAGCTATCAAAGCCTTCGACCTCTCTTGAGCCCTCCTCCCTTGCCTTTAGCTGGTAGGGGATATTGAAGCACTCTTTGCCTTTGGTGAGCTGGATATTAAAGGTCTGTGGCTGGGCTCCTTGGAGGTTGAGGTAGAGGAGTAGGTAATTGGGGTTGGGGAGGGTGACGACCTCTTGGAGCTCTACCTCTGTAGTGGAGAGGGTCACTTGATACTCTGCTAGCTTATCTCCATGGAGGAGGAGCTGTAGCTGTGGCTCCTCCATACCTGCCCACCAAAAGTGGGGTGCAATATTCCGGATAATGGGTGCTGTGGCTTGTGCTGTGACTGCCACAAGGAGGAGCAGTAGGGTGTATATCTTTTTGGTCATTGTACTTTCTTGATGTGAAAAGTCCCAGCCAAGCGGTGTTGGCTTAGCTGGGACTTTAAGTGAATAGTCGCTATGGGTTATTTGATCAACCCTACGCCTGTATTGAAGTCGAGGGTTACCTTCTGACCAGCAGTTACTGGTACGCGCTCTTGGTCACCTCCTGTACCACGGTAGGCGATCTTGCCCTGGAGGATGACGAACTCCATCTGCCACCAATCAACGCTGGCTGCAGAGGTGGCTGCGTAGATACGTAGCTCACCTGCACCAGTGGTGGTAGCTACCATCTTGCCACCCTCGGCCTCGAATGGGTACTTACCTGTATCCCAGCTACCGAAGGCATCGCCAATACCAAAGACCTTAGCTGGTTCAATGGTGATGGTCTTGGTAGTGTAATCCACGAAGAACATATAGACGCCAGGCTTATCAACAAAGGCGTTATTATCATGTGTGGTAAAGCCGACACTCTTTTCAAGAGCAAAGAAGTCGCCTCCCCAAGCACGAGTGGTATTCCACTTGAAGCCACTAGCAGGATCAGCGATGTGACGAACTGCCCAGAACATACCTGGGTGGCTATTTACAGGGGTCATCTCTACCACTCCATCAGAAGCCCAATCCCAGCTGCCAAACTCCTGTCCAATCATATAGAGCTTTTCTGGGAACTTTGGCTTGGTTGGGGTGAGGGTGATCTCGAGTGGAGCTGAGGAAACTGTGGCATCCTTGAGAGCGGGGGAGCCAGAGTCGAGTAGTGGGCTAGCGGTGACGACGAAGGTAATCGTTGCCTTCTTGTCTACCTCTAGGCCTAGCTCGCCAAGTGCCTTTTCATTGAGTGTCTTGTGGTCGATCTCCACCTTGTTACTTCCTGAAGTGGTTGGAAATTCTACGCTCTTATCGCCTGCTGTAGCGGTAATGGTGTAGTTAACGGGGATCTGCTCGCCAAGGTTGGCGGCGTCCCAAGTGAGCTCAAGTACCCCTAGGTTGTCTAGGTCAATGGCGATCTCTTTCGTCATCTCCTTGCCGAGATGAAGGACTGGGGCTTTGGCATTGCTAATATTGGGTAGCACTGGATTATCGGCATTGCTTCGCTCGCAGGCAGATATCCCTACGAGTAGCAAAGGAAGCAGTAGCCACCCTATCTTAAAGTATTTTCTATTCATCATAAAAGGTCATTATTGAGGGTTCTGCACTAGGTTCTCGACATTGGCTAGCATATCTTTGCTAGGTAGTGGGTAGAGGTTGAGGTTAGAAGATACGGCACGACCATTCTTCACTCCACCTTTCCACTCCCATAGATACTTATCTGTGGTGAAGAGGCCAAAGCGGATTAGGTCGGTACGTCTGTGACCCTCCCAATATAGCTCGCGACCTCGCTCATCGATAATATCCTGTAGGGTAAGGCTGCTTTTGGTATCAACCCCTGCACGTTGGCGAACACGGTTGAAGTACTCTACCCCTTTCGCCTTATCGGCTCCACCACGAACGGAGGCCTCGGCATAGATGAGCAGCATCTCAGGAAGGCGGAAGAGTGGGAAGTCGCTATCACCGAAGTCATTGTGGCTTCCAGGTTGGACGTCTTGTGTGGTATTGACATACTTATAGACGTGTACCCCTTGCTCAAAGTCGGTAAGGTTGTCCATGTGGTCGGTAGTATGAATCAGAAGGTGTCGCTTATCCTTGGCATCAAATAGCTTGCCAAAAGTAGGTGTGGCTCTATTGCCACCCCACGTGCTATTGAGGCCTATTCCACCTGGCACCAGCTCCTTGACCACTTCAGCAATCTTGCCATTGTACGATGCTGCCACAAAGAAAGTCGCTCCCGACCAGCTCTGAGCCTTTTGTCCATCAAAAGGAATGGCGAGGATAATCTCTTGGGTCATCTTGTGATTGTCGGCATTGAAAAGGAAGCGGTAGTTATTGGCTAGTGAATAGCCTCCGTTGATCACCTTCTCGGCATAGTCGGCAGCCTCCTTGTAGCGAGGGGTACCAGTGTAGACCTCTGCATTGAGGTAAAGACGTGCCAAGAGAGCCTGCACGGTATGCTTATTGGCACGTGCATAGCCGACCTTCTCAGGTAGCTTCCCCTCAATATCTAGCAGCTCGCTCTCAATGTACTTGAAGAGCTCGGGGCGCTTGATCTGCTTGGGGGCATCCTTACTGGTCTTATCCTCCTCGGTAATGAATGGAGGATTACCAAAGATGTCCATCAGCACCCAATACTGGAAGGCACGGATGAAGCGTGCCTCGGCACTGGTCTGCTCCTTGAGCTCTGCACTTAGCGGTGAGCTACCGACGTTATTGAGGTACTCATTGGCAAACTTGATTTGGATTAATGAGCGGTAGTAAAGCCCTGCGATAAAGCCGGTATTGGGGTCCCACGACATATCACTAAGCCCCTTTACGGCCTCGTCGTTCCATGCGCACTTAGCCTCATCAGTAGGGAGCTCTTGGAGGTTGTAAAAGCCTCTAGTAAATCCGGTAAATCCATCATCTACACCTGCTACATCACCCTCGGTGAGTGCCCATGCACCATATACCTTGGCGAGGGCTTGCTTGGTGCCCTCCTCAGTCTCGTAGACCTTCACGCTCGTCACGTCGTTGGTGGGGAAGCGATCTAAGTCCTTGATACAAGAGGTGGAGAGCAGTGCGATAGCCAGTAGTGGCCATAATGCTTTTATATATCTTTTCATATCAATTGTTGCGAATTAAAAGGTGAGACCAAGACTAAGTGAATAGGTGCGAGGTACAGGGTAGAACTGGTAGTCGATACCATTGCCAATCTCTGGATCTAGCCCCTTGTACTTGGTGATGGTAAAGACGTTTTGTACCGTACCGCTGAGGTGGATACCCACTTGCTCATTGAAGACCTTTCCGAAGTCGTAGCTTAGGGTAATGTTATCCATCTTAAGGAAAGAGGCATCCTTGATGTAGTAATCTGATAGATACCTTGGCCTCTTAAAGCCGGTGTTGTAATAATCTACGGCACCACTCTCTACCCATCCGAGGGTGTTTAAGATGGCAGCTTCATTGCCTCTATGAGCAGAGACATTGTCGTAGACATAATTGCCGATGCTGCTACGTAGTGCGGCGGAGAGGGTCAGCTGCTTATAGCTTACCGAGGTGCTGAGACCCATGTAAACCTTTGGCTCAGGGTCGCCCAGTCGGTACTTATCGGCATCGGTGATGACGCCATCTCCATTAAGGTCGGCATAAAGCCCCTCAATAGGTTTGCCCGCTTCGTCGTATACCTGCTTGTGTACAAAGAATGAGCTTGGGGCATATCCCTCGGAGTGTATCTGGATGTTATTGCCAGTACCGCCCGTGATGCCACCTGTAGGTACGCCTAGATAGTTGGGGTCGTGGGTGAGGGTGAGCTTTTTGATCTTTGTGTTGTTGTAGGTCACGTTGAAGCTCATATTCCAGTACCAATCCTCTGTCTCTATAGGCACTACGTTGAGCGTTGCCTCTACTCCCTTATTCTCAATCTCTCCGATATTGGTGAGGAGTCGGTTGGAGAAGTTCGCTCCACCAGGGATGTCAATCTCATTGAGTAGATCCTTGGTGTACTTCTGGTAAAGGTCCACACTACCCGAGATGCGATTATCTACAAAGGCATAGTCAAGACCGATATTGGAGGTCGCAGTCTGCTCCCACTTGATATTGGCATCATAGGCGAGTGGCTTGTACATATGGTACCACTTGTCGCCAAGAAGCATCTGGCTCTGGTTGCCACTAAGGGCATAAGAGGCGAGGTAGCTATAATTGCCAATGCCATCTTGCTGACCGGTCACACCGTAACCAAGGCGTAGCTTAAGGTCGCTAACGGCCTCTACATCCTTCAGGAACGACTCGTCCTTGATCCTCCACGCAAAGGCGAAAGATGGGAAGATACCCCAGCGGTTCTCCTTAGCAAAACGGCTTGAACCATCGGCACGTACTGTAGCGGTGAATAGGTAGCGCCCCATCAAGGCATAGTTAAGACGTCCGTAGAAAGAGACTAGCGTATTGCGAGGAAGGTCGGTATCAAAGACTGGCTTATTGTACTCAATACCACCTGCCGTCTTATCTGCATAGTTGTATACCTTGGTGAGCCAGTCTTGGTAAGAGTAACCAGCCATCAGGTCGAAAGTACTCTTGATGCTTGTCACTTCGGTACGATAGTTGAGGTAGAAGTCGAGTAGCTTATTGATCTTCTCCTGCTTGGAGATATTATCCAATCCGCCCTTGCCTACCTCCTGATTGGTATAGGAGAGCATAGAGTGGGTAGGGATGAAAATAGTGCCATTGGAAGAGGCGTAGTCGTAAGCGAGATTGAGGTTGGCTCTCAATCCGGTAAGGAAAGGAAGCTTGTAATCAAACTTCACATTACCGATCACTCTATTTACCGTGGCCTTATCCTCCTTATCATTGAGCATCGCCAATGGGTTCAAAGGAGCTAGATTGCGGGGAATCAGCTCACCATCTTTTGATAGGCCAGTGAGGAACCAGTAACCACCAAAAGGTGCAAACTGGGGGTCGTCACTCATTACTGGGTGAGAAGGGTCCATGCTCACAGCAGCACCAATTGCACCACGATCGGCGTAGCGATTGCGGGTTTGAGTTCCCTTCAGGTTGAGGTCAATCGCGAGGTCGCCATTAAGCAGACGAGGATTGAGCGAAAGGTCTCCCGAAAGACGTTGCATATTATCTGTGCGGAGGATACCATTCTCATTGTAGTACCCTACCGATACGCGGTAAGGTAGCCACGAGGTAGATCCTGCGATGCTGATATTATTATCAGTGCCAATAGCATTTTGGTAGATCTCTCTTTGCCAATCGGTGTTCTCCTTGCCTACAGCGTTGATAAAGCTAGAATTACCACTCGCTTTAGCTACTTCGCGAACTTGGTCGCCAGTGAGTACATCTACAAAATTAGTTGGCGTGGCTACCGAGAAGCGGGTAGAGGCATTGATGCTCAGCTTCTGCCCTAGCTTACCCTTCTTAGTGGTGATGATGATGACACCGTTGGAAGCGCGCGAACCGTAGATAGCAGTTGCGGAGGCATCCTTCAGCACGTTCATACTCTCAATATCATTTGGGTTGATAGAGCTGAGGGCACTAGGTGCACCTGGCATGGTACCACCCTCTAGTGGCACACCGTCAATCACTACTAGTGGGTCATTACTAGCATTGAGCGAAGCACCACCACGGATACGTATCTTGGAGCCAGCACCTGGGGCACCACCTCCCGAGACGATCTGCACACCTGCCACCTTACCCGAGATCAATTGGTCGGGGGTGCTGATAAGTCCCTTCTTAAAGTTGGCATCGGTCACAGTGGTAATGGAACCGGTAAGGTCCTTCTTCTGTGCCGTACCATAACCAATCACCACCACCTGCTCTAGCATCTCCACATCTTCGTGGAGGGTCACCTCTAGGGGGAAGGTAGCAGTAGCGAGGTTGAGCTCGATGGTTTTGTAGCCGACGTACGAAAACTGTAGTCGGTCGCTCTTGTCGGCCTTGATAGTGAATTCGCCATCAAGGTTGGTGAGGGCTCCAACGCCCTGCTTGTCTAGATTTTGGACGGTGACACCTATGAGTGTCTCACCAGTGGTCTCCTTTACGATACCACTCACTGTCTGTGCCAATGCTGAGGCCGATGGGGCTACTAAGAGTAGTAGTGCCCAGAGCCAGCCAAGCCATCGTTTATTGGTTATTTGCTTCATAAGTATATGTGCTTATTAATTACTTAATCGGTTTGATGCTCACAGCGAAGCCACCACCCTCTACAGCATTGAGCTTAAGGGTGCTCTTGCTGGTCACTCGCTTTGTGGTCACGGTATAATCGTATGGATTGGTCTCTACAGCGGCCTTCTTGCCATCCTGCCAGATCTTAGCCTCATACTTTACACCAGGCTCTAGGAAGTCGAGCTTAATAGAAGATACTCTTGGCACACCGCTTACATTACCGAGGTACCAATTGCGGCTATTCTTTTCGCGTCGAGCCACAGTGATATAGCGGCCAGGCTCCGCCTCTAGGTACTTGCTCTCGCTCCACTCTACTGGCACCTCCTTGATAAATTCAAAGGCAGGCATCTGCGCCTCGTAGTGCTCAGGTAGGTCGGCCGCCATCTGCAGTGGCGTATACATAGTGAGGTAGCTACCTAGCTGATTGCCAATAGTGGTCTGTACCCAGTTAGGATTATCTGGATTGAGCTTCTTCATCTCAAACATCACGATACCAGGGGTGTAGTCCATTGGACCACCAATCAATCGACTAAATGGAAGGATGGTAAGGTGATTGCGTGGGTTGCCTCCCGTCTGGAACTCCTGACCCTTGGCACTCTCCTGAGAAACAAGGTTGGGATAAGTACGGCTAAGGCCCGTCATGTGTACCGACTCGTGAGCGTTCACCATAATCTTCTGCTCAGCCGCCTTCTTCACTACATATAGATAGTGGTTCACCAGCCACTGACCATAGTGGTGCTCGCCATAAGGCACGATGTCACCTACATAGCCGGTCTTCACAGCGTGGTAGTTATTGTCCTTCATAAATTGGAACGCCTTATCTAGGTGACGCTCATAATTGCGGATAGAGCTAGAGGTCTCGTGGTGCATCACCATATCCACTCCCTTCTCCTTGGCATACTCACGGATGCGAACGAGGTCGAAGTCTGGGTAAGGAGTGACAAAGTCAAAGACATAATCCTTTTGGTGTCCAAACCAATCCTCCCAACCAACATTCCAGCCCTCAACCAAAAGACCCTTGATGCCATGCTTGGCAGCAAAGTCGATGTGACGCATCACATTCTCGGTAGTAGCACCATGTTGGCCGTGAGGCTTTACCTTAGAGTAGTCGGTCTTGCCGAGCTGTACACTAAAGAGGTCGTCGGTGTAGCTCCACTTCTTGGCACCAGTAATCATCTCCCACCATACTCCCATGTACTTCATAGGTTTGATCCACGAGGTATCCTCAAAAGCACAAGGATCATTGAGGTTGTAGACCAGTTTGCTAGCGAGAATATCACGAGCATCGTTGCTCACGATCACCGTACGCCATGGGGTGTTGAAGTCGGTCTGCACATGCCCCTTTGCCCCAGTAGCATCTGGAGTAAGGTGGGTGTGGAAAACCAGATTCTTATCGTCTAGCTCCAGGTTGATCGCTGGGAAGTCAATCAGTGCGGCCTCGTGGATATTAATATATAGACCATCTTGGCTTTTGAGCTGAAGTGGAGTTTGCACGCCAGTCTTTGAGAAGTCTTGCTGCGAAGCGTTGTATTGGAATACCTTGTCGTAAAGACCGCGGATCTCGCTCAGACGGCTCTCGGTATAATTAAACTCCTGAGTATCGTAGTCGCCAGCAATCCACCACGCGGTGTGGTCGCCAGCCATCGCAAACTCAGTCGCCTCCTCCTTTACAGTGAAGTAAATCAAGTTTTTCTGCGAAGGGAATTCATAGCGGAAGCCCAGACCATCATCAAAGAGACGGAAGCGGATGCTCATACGTCTGTCAGTAGCCTTCTGCAGAAGATCCACCCTTAGCTCGTTATAATGATTGCGGTAGCTATCCGCCTCGCCCCATACTGGGGTCCAAGTCTCGTCTAGGCTACTAGCGGCACTGCCCACTATCTCAAAGCCATTCACGAGGTCGCCCTCCTTATTATTGAGCAGATAAAAGCCCATCTTACTAGTCTTGATCACCTCCTTGCCATCGTAGGTAAGGGTGTAAGTTGGCTGCCCATCGGCGGTGAGTGCAAATTCACTCTTCAGTCGCCCATTTGGGGAAGTTAGTTGCTGAGCCATTGCCGACACAAAAGCGGTCGAAGCGATAAGGCTCACCAAAATCAGCTTAATAAAATTAATCTTTCTCATACATCTAAATATTACCTGTAATCAATTCCTAACTCTTTATTTCTTAATCTCCCTCTGGGATAAGGAGATAAATCAGCTTGTCTTTATTAATTATTTGCTTATGTGGTGCCTGTTGAAGAATTATTTCAAGCCCCACTGATAAAGATACTCAATTTAAGTTATATGACCACATAAATATTGCTATTTAACTATTGATATCTATAAAGTAATTTCACGGAGGAGCATAGGCGGAAAAGCAGGCGGTTATTATCGGACGAGTCGGACGAGTCGGACAAGTCGGACAGGTCAGACAAGTCGGACGGGTCGGAAAAGCAAAACTACCACCATCGTGTCGTTCGGCAGGCTAGTCCAGTTACTCGTTTGTCAGCTCCTCCGACCTGTCTGACTTGTCCGACTCGTCCGATTAGGTACCCAACTTTGAACCAATTGATAGCGATGGTTGTTTTATCTATAGGTACAAAATAATTCAATAACCAATTAATTATTAATAGTCAATATGGCACAAGTAACATTAGGCGGTAACGCCGTTCATACTGTAGGTGAGCTACCAAAGGTAGGCAGTGTAGCTCCCGATTTTACCGTGGTTTATGGTGACCTCTCTGAGGGAAAGCTCTCTGATTTCAGAGGTAAGCGTGTAGTGATCAACATCTTCCCAAGTATTGATACAGGGGTATGTGCACAGAGTGTTCGCACCTTTAATAAGCGTGCTTCTGAGGCCGATAATACTGTAGTACTTGGCGTGTCTCAAGACCTTCCTTTCGCTCTAGCTCGTTTCTGCGGTGCTGAGGGAATTGACAAGGTAAAGACGGGATCACTCTTCCGTAGCGACTTCGGCAAGGAGTATGGCGTGAAGATGTCCGATGGTCCTCTTGCAGGTCTCACCGCTCGCTCTATCGTAGTGGTAGATGCTGAGGGCAAGGTGATCTACACCGAGCTGGTACCAGAGATTACCACGGAGCCAAATTACGATGCAGCTCTAGCTGCCCTCAAGTAATTTGAGTCTATAGTCTGAAGGATAAAGGGCTCTACAGCACTCGCTGTAGAGCCCTTTTGCTATGTGATAAGGTGTCTTATCTATAGAAGAGGTAGCGACTTAGCCACAGGGTGAACACTGGGTCGGTGATATAGGTGTGCCCATTATCGGTATCGATGAGTTCTTTATTGGTGAGTGCATTTTTCACTGCGTTTGCATTTGCGGACGAATTGAGGTTGTAGTCGTCAATAATCCTTTGGCTTGTGAAGGAGTTGTTATTTCCATCGACAATGGCTCGGAGGAGACTTAGCTGGTGGCTTGTTAGCTCTTCAGTTTGTTTTTCAAATAGAGGTCTATTTTGATTAATCAAGTCTTCAATAGCTCGCTCTAAATCATCTTCTGTAGCCCTCTTTTCGGTCCGCCCCCATACTAGCCACGCGAGTTGTTGGACGTATGATGAGTGGTTATCTACTGCCTTTGCGATCTTTTCGGCTAGCTCTGTAGGTATCTCCTTGCCAGTGGTTAAAAAACGCTCCGTTATGTAGGCAATCCAATCCTCTGTGCTAATCTTTCCGAGGTAGATCATATCTCCAAACTTATAGAAGGGGTAGTCTTTTCGGCCAAATAGCTCATCCATTAGATGTTTTTTGCTACCAAATAGACAGTAAGAGACCTGCTTTTGGTGCTGCCAAATGGTTCGTAGTTTTTTCTGAAAGGTAAGTGAATTGGCGAACTCCCCTATTTGTTGAAATTCATCAATGCAGATGACTATTCGGCAATTATGCTTCATTGCATACTTTTCAGGAAACTCCAAAACTTCTTCCAGCCCTCTCTCAACGCCCCTTAGGTCTATAGAGAGCGACATTTCTGCCGTAGGGTCTACCCCTAAGGTTACCCTCGGGCTAACTCTTGATAGAAAGTCCTGAATATTTCTCAACCACTCCTCGGCACGAGTGGAAGTCTGTTTTAGAACTGCTGTAGCAAAGGCATTGCAAAACTCCTCCTCAGTACGGCAAGCGAAAATATCAAGGTAGACGATACGTAGCTCTTTAGTCGTCGCCAAAGTAGAGGCCTTTTTGACTAAAGAGGTTTTGCCCCACCTTCTTGGAGAGATGAGAATAGTATTGATACCGTGCTGGAAGTTGGCGATTAGTCGCTCTGTCTCTTTTTTTCTATCTGTGAAGTGCTCGCCAGAAGTGGCTATGCCGAATTTAAATGGTTCTATACTCATATTGCTTGTGTGTTTGTATGCCTTTAGTTGCTACAAATATACCTATAATCTCAAAACTAAGAGGTCTCTTAGTAAGAAGGTTCTTAGTAAGAGACCTCTTGGTAATTTACAAGGTGGGGGTAGGGGCCATTTGGTGGGTTATTTATTATACTATAAGTATTAAAATATATTAAATATCATCTTGGGAGAGGAGGTTTTGAAGCGATTTGAACTGCTGTGTGTATGGTATTGTGAACCAATAGATTAGGAGGGCGGTTTTTGAGTTGCATCTCAATGATCGGCGAGTTGCAACTAAGCATTTGCTGAGTTGCAACTAAGCAATCGGTTAGTTGCATCTCGGCAAATGCTTTGATACGGTCTCAGATTATGCCGAGATAGGATCTTCGCTTTTTCTGACATATGATGTTGGTTATCAGTTAGATACGCTAGTGAGTGCCCTTTTCCCCTATTTTTCTTGTTTTTTAGTTTATTTAACAATCTTGACGTTAAAAAGCACCCGATAGGGTGCCACTCAGCTAGCCCCGCGTCGGAGGGGGCAAACGCCCCCGAACGACCGGCGGGGAGGCGAAGTACATCAACCATACGACCCTTGTGGTCGCACAACCTATTGGGGGTGCGACCACAAGGGTCGATTGATATAATCATACTATTTCCCCGCCGGTCTTCGGCTCTATGAGCCTCGACCGGGGGCTATCTGAATGGCACCCTGTCGGGTGCTTTTTTAAGAATCTCCTGAGGCGTTCCTTACCATAGATATTCCGATTAATGCCACGTAGTAAGACATCGTCTAATTTGAAACATTTGGCAAGGGCACAGGTATTGATTGCCAACGGAGAATTGGGTATCTTTGGGCAGTTTTATCTGCTAAAAGCTCAAATAGATGATTATAAAGCGTATATTGTACACACTGTACACTATTCTTGTGGTGCTGCCACTCTTTTTGGTTCTGACGATTCTCACCGCTATAATTGCGGCTTTGGGAAGTATCCTTGGTGGCGAGCGTGTCTTTGGCTACTGGCCTGGTAAGATATGGAGTATCGTGACGCTGGCACTGCTTTTGATTCCTGTAAAGGTGAGGGGGCGTGAGTACTTGCCCAAGAGTCGCCCCTCAGTGGTGACGCCCAATCACACCAGTGCAATGGATATCTTTCTACTCTACGGATATGCTGGTGTGCGTTTTAAGTGGGTATTGAAGGGGTCGCTTCGCAAGCTCCCTTTTGTGGGTTGGGCGTGTGAGAAGCTTGGCTTTATCTTTGTGGAGAATACCCCATCTGGTGCTATTCGTGTGGTGAAGGATTGCGAGAAGGCGATTGCCAATGGGTATCATATCTTTATGTTCCCAGAGGGGAGCCGTACCCTTACTGGGCATTTGGATAAGCTGCGTAAGGGGGCTTTTAGGGTGGCTACTGAGATGGGTGCCCCTATCGTGCCTGCCAAAATCTCGGGTGGGTATGAGATCCTTAAGCGTGGTACCTATCTCCCCAAGTGGGGTCGGCTGGAGCTGCAGTTTTTCCCTGCCCTTGAGACAACCGAAGGAGCCTCTATTGAGGAGCTGATGCAGATGGTAAAGGAGTGCATCGAGTAAGAGACGTCCAAAAGGGTTTATACATAAGAAATAGACCGATAGGACCTCGGCAGAGGTCCCTCTTAAATAGGCACAGGTCGGAGGGGCGTTAGCCCCGAACGACCTGTGTACAAGGAGCATATTCACCCCACCTACATGACCCTGGCCGAGGGGTCAGACCTAGATGAGTTTGTCCGACCCCTCAACCGGGGTCGATAATGTGTTTTGTCCCTCTTTATACACAGGTCTTCGGCCCTACGTGCCTCGACCTGTGCCTATTTAAGACGGACCTCTGCCGAGGTCCTTTTCCCGTAGACGCTCTAATGAATTCCACATGGTAAGACCTTCCTAATGATAACCCCTGTGATAGCTCTTAACTTATCTATTAATTTTTCTTGCTCGTTTTCTTTTCTATACCAATCTAAATGGGTATCTTTAGAGGTGTAAACCTTTAAATATTTACTATATGGTACAAGAAAAGAAATCTGTAGGTGCTTTCCCTTGGGTCTTGATGATCTTGATGTCATCGGTTACCTTTGTGGGAATTCTGTCGGAGCTACTCCCTTCTGGAGTGTTGCAGCAGATTATGGGCGATTTGGGAATTAATGAGGTGGAGGGTGGCCGAATGGTGGGCTGGTATGCCTTGGCGTCGGCTATCTTCGGTATTCCGCTTATATCTGCCACGGTGGGCTTCAATCGCAAGAATTTACTATTACTTTTGCTGGTGGGCTTCGCAGTATGCAATATACTCTCTGGGGTTATTCATAACTACTACGTTATATTAGGCCTTCGTTTCCTCGGCGGAATCTGTGCCGGTGTGATGTGGCCGATGATTGCAGCCTTTGGGATGCGACTGGTGGAGCCAGGGCACCAAGGTAAGGCTGTGGCGATCATTATGGCGGGTAATACGCTAGGAATTAGCCTAGGTATGCCATTGATGACTGCTATTGGCGACCGCTTTGGCTGGCGTATTGAGTTTATCGTCTTGGGGGCATTGGTAGCTTTGATTGCTCTGCTATCGCTTGTGATGCTACCTTCGACGCCTGGTGAGAAGCTCACCTCGAGCACTTCGCCTTTTGCGATGCTGAAGAATAAGTCTATCTTGCTCATTATCCTTCTCACGCTACTTGGAGTTTGTGGGCATTATGGGGTCTACACCTATATTACCCAATTGGTAAGTGAGATCGGTATTAGTGGCGGGGTAGAGGTGGCCTTGCTGGTCTTTGGAATTGGGTCGCTCATCTCTATCGTGATTGCTACGAAGTATATTGATCATTACCTGAGGGAGCTGACGGTGCTGATGTTTGCGTTCCTGGCCGTGGCGATGTTGCTCTTTTACTTCTTTAAGGGAACGGTTGGTATTTCGCACCTTGCCTTCTTCATGTGGGGGCTTTCCTTTGGTCCACTTGTGACGCTTTTCCAGGCGGCTGTGGGCAATCAGGTGGAGCATGGTAAGGATGTGGCGATGTCGGTGCAGTCTTGTATGTTTAATCTCTCGATTATGATTACTACAGCTATTGCTGGAACGCTATTGCTCAGCTACGGGGCGTTGAGCTTGCTCTGGTACGCTGTGATTATGGCGGTGCCTGGGATACTCATCTCTTTCTTCGCAAAGCACACTCTGCGACCTATCGGATAAGCCTTAGGCTTTAACTAAATGAGACTGTTGCACGAAGGCGATCTGCGGCGTTGCTTTCGGGATTCGGGCTCGGTCACGTACGTGAGTACGCTCCCAGCGCCCTCACCCTCAGCGCCTTGCATCTCATCCTTCGTTCAAAGTCTCAGCACATTTGATTCAAATGTGCGAGAATGGCACTTCGTGCAACATTCTCTAAATGAAAAAAGCTACCTTCAACAGCTGAGGGTAGCTTTTTTCATTGCTCTTTATTGAACTCTTCCCAGTCCAAATTGTCCGACCTCCCACAAAGGGAGGTCGTAGAGGTGGGTGGAAGATTGCCGTATTCCCCTGGTCGTTCGGGCTACGCCCTCCGACTCGGGGGTTACGAAGCCATCCCCTCCTTACCCTACGACCCCTTGTGGTTCGGACAAATCCATACCATAGATGAGGCTGTAGTTTGCCGTCGTGTGACATTCTTATCAAACTAAAAAAGCTACCCTCAACACTTGAGGGTAGCTTTTTAATTGATCTATTGTGGAGGGCCTTACATCTTGAAGGGTACCTCGTACTCAGTAGGCTTTTTCTTGAATAGGTATTCGCCCTTTCGTACAGAAGCGAGTACGCCTACACGGCGGCGGATGCAATCCCAAGCGCTATCGCCATCCAGCACGATGAAGTTGGCATCGCGGCCTACCTCTATACCGTATTGGTCGTGGATATTCAAGCACTTCGCACCATTGTAGGTGATCATATCAAAGGCGGTCTCTACCTCCTTAGGGCTAGCGTACTGTGATAGGTGGATAGCATTGTCAAGGATGTTCATCATATTACCACTACCGAGTGGATACCAAGGGTCATTGATAGAGTCTTGGGCCAATGCAATGTTGATGCCCATCTCCATAAACTCCTTGATACGAGTAAGGCCACGGCGCTTTGGATAGGTGTCTTGCCTACCCTGTAGATAAGCATTCTCGGTAGGGCAGGAGATGAAGTTCATCTTGCTACGCTTAAACATATCAAACATCCTATAGGCGTAGGAGTTATCGGCCGAACCAAAGGAGCAGGTGTGGCTAGCGGTGGTCTTCTCTCCATAATCCTCAAGGTAGACAAGGGCGTTGAGAATCTCCACAAAGCGTGCCATGACGTCGTCGGTCTCATCGCAGTGTACGTCGATGAGTACATTGTACTTCATGGCTAGCTCTACAATGTCGTGGATAGACTTCTCGCCAAACTCGCGTGCTGGCTCGTAGTGAGGAATGCCACCGATCACATCGGCACCCATCTTTAGAGCCTCCTCTACTAGCTCCTTACCACCTTTGTAGGTGTACATACCATTCTGTGGAAAGGCTACTACCTGGATATCAACGATGTCTTTCATCTCCTCCTTGAGCTCCATGATGGCTTTGAAACCGGTGAACTTAGGGTCTGTGACGTCGGTCTGCGCTCTGATAAATTGCACTCCTTGTGATACCTCGTCTTCAATACCCTTACGAGCTAGTCGCTTTACGCCATCAATGGTCATGGTGGCTTTGTACTTTGGCCAGTTTTCTATCGCCTCGAAGAGTGTGCCCGAAGCTGCTCCCAGCCCCTCCATCTCGGAGACAGTGTAGACGTAGTCTAGGTGAAGGTGTGGATCTACATAGGGTGGCAATACAAATTTGCCATTGAGGTCTATCTCCTCATCGCACTTGGGAAGGTTGGTACCGATCTGAGTGATCTTACCATTCTCCACAATGATCTCACTTGCGGAACTATTCCGATAGATTTTCGCGTTAAAGAATTTCTTTTTCATAAGCATACGTCTTAATGGGTTACTAATTACCTATTCTCAAATATACCCATTTTATTTGGAAGTATACTACATTTTAGCATAGTTTGTGATTAGATGTGGTTGCAAAAAAAGGCGGTACCACACGAGGTGATACCGCCTTTGTCATATAATTAGCTTATTAATTAGTAAAGGATCGGGCGAATCTCTACGCGACGTCCCTTTGGATACTTACTCTTGGTATCCTTCATGGAGTCGATGCCAGAGGGGATTACCTCTAGTCGATCGCGTGCAATTCCTTTGCTAGTGATATAGTCTGCCACTGCATTTACTCTACGACCAGAGAGCTTATTATTGTAGCTCATCTTGCCCTCTGGAGAGGCGTATCCACGAAGGGATACTCTGAGGTCGTTTTCCTTCATCCACTCCACTACGTTGTCAAGTGTCTTGATGGCCTCACTATCTAGCTTGCTGCTATCAAAACCGAAGTAAGCAACGCTCATGTAGAGGTCTATCTCCTTATTATTGAGCCCACCCTTGAGGGCAATTGCCTCATCTGGAGTGACTGGCTCACGACGACCTGCTAGCTGATTAGCTGGCACAGTATCGGTCTTTTGGATAGCACCTTGGGGTAGCAGATTACCGCCAAGCAGGTGATTGATCGCCTCTGGGCTAAGGTCGCCACGGGTAAGGAGAAGCGCATAGAGTAGGCGCTCCATTTGGTCGAGACGACGCTCCAGTGGCTCATTGAAGGTGCGTGCTAGTGCTTGGTCCAAGGCACGACGCTTGAGCGTCTCTACCTTGAAAGCACGTACCACGGAGTCGCGGTAGGCAGCCTCAACATAGGGCTTGCGAGCCTCTAGTATCAGCTTGGTGATGAGCTCCTCTGCCTGATCTTGAGTGATTGGCAAGAGAGCATCATCGGGTATCGAATCGTATCCCTCAGTGGACCTGATCATGTCCCACACCTGCTGATCTACCGAGTGTGTGTCGGTAGTGCGAGGTGCATTCTCAATGATGGTCACAGTGTCGCCACTCTGTGTCACCTGCTGGGTGAGTACTACGTCCTGGGCATTGGCGTGTAGACCAATGCCTAGGAGTAGAGTAGCTACTGCTGAGGAGATTAAATTACTCTTTCTCATCATTCGTTTTCCTAATGGTGATTGATTAGAATACGAAACGATAACCTACAGCAATCTGATTATTCTTGAATAGACCTCTTGCAGTGTAGTCGGCAAATAGCTCGCCAGACTTATTCAGCTTGAAGTTGGCACCAGCGATGAAGTTTGGACCAAACTTAAGGCCAACACCGTGGCTGTAAAGACCAAGACCAAGACCTGCGTAAGGATCTACTACAGAGTCGGCGATCTTAAAGTTGTAGATTACATTGGCGCTGAGGTCGAAACCACCCTTCTTGCCAAAGCCAGCCATCAGCTCAGGTACGAAGTCAAGGTCGGTATCAGAGATCTGCATGTAACCACGCATTCCTACCATCCATTGAGTTCCCTCACCAAAGTTAGCACCAGTGAGCACTGCAAGGCGGTTAAGCTTAAGGAAGTTGTTCTTAGCGTGAGTAGTAGTAGCTGTAGTAGTGGTGGTAGCACCGTTAACTACAGTAGTTGGAGTCGTTACAAGTGGGTCAACTCTCTGTACAGGTACTACGTTGGTCTGTGCAGTAGTCTTGCCCTCAAGGCGATCCATACGGTCTACTAGGCGACGCATCTCATTAACTAGTTGCTGGTTAGCTACAGGGTCGTTAGTAGCTACTACCTGTGCACCCTGTGGGTTTTGGCTGTTAAGTGCTGCTACGATGATATCCATCTCAGAGTCAGAGAACTTAGCTGCACGAGCACTCTCCTCGCTGCGGATCTTGTAGAGGATGCGATCTACCATCTCCTCAAACTGCTGCTTAGTCATCATCTCGCCACCACGTACTCTCTCTCTTTGGAAGATGGTGTGACGGCCGCTTTGCTTTTGAGCCTCGCTGCGGGTATCATTTACACGGTCGTTAAGGCTCTCTTCGTTGCCATTGATGTTGATCATTGGCTCATAAGCTGAGCGACCAAGGTTGATGCGCACACCTGCATTGTACATAAGGCTGGTGTAGATGTCACCTACCTCTACGTTCTTGAGTTTAGATGCCTCGTTGTTAGAAAGAAGGGCATTAACATTACCAAAGAGGGCTACGTACTTAGAGAATGGAATCTCTACGCCTGCACCACCCATTAGGAATAGGTTGTGAACATCAAAGCGCTCTTCTGGATCAGTGTTTGAGGTTGGTCTATCTGGATCAGTTGGGATCAAGCCCTTATCATCTAGGTAACCAGCACCAAGGGTAAGGTAAGGTACGATACCACGTGGTTGATTGAGGCGGAATAGCAAGTTAGCACCATACATCTTCAGGTCCTTATTGAACTTGAAGCTAGGCTTATCTGGCTGCTCTGTAGCTTGGAAGTAGAATGCTCTCAAGCCAATCAGAGAAGAGAAGTCAAGACCTGCAGAACCTCCGATAAAGAATTGGTCTGCACGGTTGAGCTTATCGTGGAAGTCAGCATACATAATACCTGGCTCAAGGACAAACTTCACGCCGCGGAAGCCATCCTCAAAGAGGTTGCTGTATTGGCGGCTAGCATCGCTGTAACCACTCATACCACCAAGGGTGATATCAAGAGAAGCGATAGCTGACCAGTTGCCCCAACGCTTTGCCTTATCATCAACGTTTGGATTGAGTAGATAGTCTACCTTATCAAGGTTGAACTGAGTGTTGCGACCCTCTAGTGAAAGTGCGATACGCTCAGAAAGATTGAAGCGTACACCAGCACCAGCACTTAGATAGATCTGCTTTTCAGTCTCCTTAGCATCCTCTACGACCCCAGTCTTTGTGTCAAATGGGTTGTAGTCAAGCATTTGCACACCACCACCTACAGTAAGGTATGGAGCGATGCTGTAATTGCTACTTAGGATATTGAACTTCAGCTCACCACCTAGGCGAGTGATGTCAAACTGCATTCCATCAAGCTTATTGAGAGCATCCTCGTTAAGGAAGTTCCAATTCTTGTCTTTAAGCGTATTCTTGAGGTTAACAGACTTCTCAAAGGTTCCTCTCAACTCTACATAAGGGCCAAAGCCAACGCCGAGGCGAAGTCCATAGAAAGGAGAGTTCTTAAGTGCAATGTTTTGATTCCACCAGTTGTATGATACGTTTGGTGAAAGTGTGAAGTTTACGCCATCTACCTGTGCATTGGCACTTGGTAGAAAGCCTAGACCCATTAGCCCTGCGGCTACTAGTCCAAATAATCTTTTCATTCTCATATTTCTATTTGTTGTGGAAAAAATATTATATAATCCTATTACCGAGCAAAGATACACAAAACTTACTTAATATCTATATAATATGGCACATTGCCCTACTGTTGTGCCTAATGATACACTAAAGAGGATCAACATCGTAGTAGCAATTCATCTTAGGCCCTCTATATTCTTGGAGAAGCGGGTCAATGAGCTGATGAATCGCTTCACGAAGCTGTAGGGAGGAGAGCTGTAGAGGTGCGAGCAGGGTCACCTTGTAGCCGATGGCAGTTGCCTTTTTATGTACTGGCATAGGTGCTGGACCTAGGGTAGTAGCATCGGGCAGTCTATTCTGAAGAATGGTCGCTGCAGTGGTGGCGAGTTGGTAGGCTTGGCTTTGTGCGGCACTCTCAAAGTAGATATCAATATGGCGGGAGAATGGGGGAAGCTGTATGCTGTGTCGCTCCTCCAGCTCAAAGTCGAGCATCTCCTGATAGTCGTTTTGCTCAAAGGCGGTGAGGGCATTGGGTGCTGTGGCAAAGTGCTGTACCACCATTCGCTTGAGCATAGGAGCTTCATTGCGGCTCTGCATCAGGTAGCGAAAGGTGAGCTCATTGGCACGGTAGTCAGAGAGCGCATAGAGGAGGTCCAGCTGCACCCACCCGATGGTAGTTGCTTTGCTCAGGTATTCCTGAGGGGGCTGGTAACTCGATGAAAGAATCACCGAAGGTAGCTTCGACCTCCGATCCACCTCCTCCGCCATCTTGATCGCCACTCCAGGGAATAGCTCTTCCATGGCACGGCGAAGTCGCTCTATCCCAGTGCCGACTAACTGCATTCCTCCAGCCCCGCACTCCGGACAGTGACTTGGCAATGGTTGGAAAAAGCCACAGAGACCACACACCAGCATACGCGATTGCTCCATATACCGTAGCGTCGTATGGCAATGCGGGCACTTGGGCGAGGCTTGGCACTTCGGGCAAGTAGCACTTCGGGCAAAACCCTTACGCTGATAGAGGAGAAGAGCAAGCCCGCCCTCATCTATCGCCTCTCGGATAGCCCCGATCATCTGAAAGGAGAGCATCCGACCTTGCACACTATTATCCTCAAAGGCCTTTGGCATCCAGACTGTCTGTAGTCGCACCTCGGGCGGAGTGTGCGAGGAGGTCACAAAGCTATACTTCTGCTGTAGTGCCAGTGTGTAGCTCTCTACCGAGGGGGTGGCACTCACTAGGAGAGTCTCTACCTTGGCAAAGTGAGCCAGCATCAATGCCACGTGCGTAGCGGTAAAGCGGGGTGCCGGCTCGTACTGTCGGTAGCCCCTATCCTCCTCATCCAGCACGGCCACCAACCCAAGCGAAGCAAAAGGAAGCCAAACGGGCGCCCTCAATCCTATGTAAAGGCCACCTTCCCCAGAGAGGGCAGAGAACCACGTGGTGCGTCGCTCCTTCTCCGTCGCGGTAGAGAAATAGCGGTAGAACCGCACTCCAAATTGCTTTTGTAGCTCAGGGAGCAACTGCTTTAGTACCTCTATATTAGGTAGCAGGAGGAGCACCTGCTTCCCCTTCGCCACCTCTTGGAGTAGGTAGTCGTAGGGAATACGCTCCTCAATTCGACTATTAGGGCAATGGACAAGTGCGATGCGTGAGCTACCGATAGAGATCAACTTAGAGAGCGGGTCGCCCACTTTGTGGATAGGGAGGGCCACCCCCTCATTGAGGGTACTAGCCAAGACCTCGCACTCCTCTACCGCCCCCACTTTGCGTAGCTTATTGATGGTGTAGCTAGAAGTCTCCAACCACTCAGCAAGGTCTTGCAGACTCATCGGAGGCTTATCGCCCTTTTGGTAGCTGGTGAGTATCTTTTGGAGTGCCTTCTCAGCGGCCGAGCCACTCTTCAATTGTCCCTCTAGGTAGCCCCTGAAGTGGGCATCGCTCATCAGTCGCTCCGAGGGGAGCCATCCTCTCAGCGTAAGCGTTGCCTTCCTTGGCTCTTCTCCCTGCGTGCCATCGGGTCGGAAACTTTGGTGAATAGCAGCCGTCAGTACTTCTCCCAAGCTACACATATAATAATTGGCCGCCCACTGCCAAAGCTCTATGATATAGGGCGGAATGGGCGGATAGGGGAGTAGTTGCAATACCGGCTTCAGCCGATGCTGCCCCTCAGGTGCGGTATGTTGCTGTGCCATTACTAAGCCAGTGTAGCACTTCTTGGTGCCAAAAGGTACGGTCACCAACCGCCCCACCAGCTGAGGCTCCTCTACGCTGTCCGCTTCGTATACGTAAGTGAAAATAGGTTGCTTGAGAGGGAGGGGAACTAGTATGCTAAGGTAGAGAGGGTACTGCATAGACCTACATTAGCGAGGTGCCTTGAGGTAGAGACCGAGGGCAATAGGAGTGTAAATAAGATTGGGGAGCCACGCCGCCATCAGTGGTGTGAGCTCTCCACTCACCGCATAGGCAGAGGAGATGGTAAAGAGTAGAATATAGACAAAAGTGAGTGCCAAGCCGATAGCCATGTTGACCCCCAGCCCTCCCTTTACCTTACGTGCCGAAAGGGAAACCCCAATAAGGGTGAGAATAAAGGCGGCAAGAATCGAGGCATATCGCCGGTGATACTCCACTTGAAAACTCTGGATATTGCCCACCCCACGCTTCTTTTGTTGCTCTATGTAGTGGCTCAGTTCGGCATTAGTGAGCTGCTCGCCATCCTCTCTAGAGATCAAGAGGTCGGCTGGGGTGAGGATCAAGAGGGTATCTAGCTGGTCGCCGTACTCATTGTGCTCCTTGAGCCCATCAAAAGTGCGGATATGGTAGTCGTATACTGTCCAATGGTAGAGGCTATCAATGTGATAGGCAATCCGCTGGGCGGTGAGCTGACTAGTGAGCGTATTCTCCTCAAATTTCTGTAGAGAGAAGTTGTACCCCATATTTTCTCTCGCATCAAAGGTGCTGAAGTAGACCACCTCACCCGGTGCCACTGCCGCTTGGATATTTTGGTCCATCTCCACCTTTTTGTTTTTGACCCACGTGTTGGTAAAGTCGATGCGAATCACATTGAGGTTGGGGATAATCCATGCACTAAATACAAAGGAGACCACCGCAATAATCGCTGCCGATATGAAGTAAGGGCGGAGGATACGATTGAAACTCATCCCCGCCGCCTGCATCGCAATGATTTCGGAGCGTGCCGCCAGCTTACTCGTAAAGAATACCACCGTGATAAAGATGAATAGCGGTGAGAGGAGCAACGCATAGTAGGGGATAAAGGCGATGTAGTACCACACAATATCCATAAAGGGTAGGGCAGGATTGAGGAACTCCTCCATCTTCTCCTGAATATCGATCACTACAATGATGATGAGGATCAGCATCAGTGCAAAGAGGAAGGTACCAAGGAAGCGACTAATGATGTATCGGTCGATTCGTTTCACCCCCAAACGATCCAATAGATGTCTACCCTTTTGCTTCATCGTCAATGGATTGGATTATCGTCTTTGCTGTAACTCGGGGAGTACACTCGCCTTCCACTGAGGGTAGTCGCCTTCAATGATATGCTTTCGTGCTTGCCTCACTAGGTCGAGGTAAAAAGCAAGGTTGTGGATGCTTGCAATCTGTAGCCCCAGTAGCTCATCCGACTTGATCAGGTGGCGTACATACGCCTTGCTATAGGTGTGGTCTACATAGCTCGTCCCCTCAGGGTCAAGAGGAGAGTAGTCGTCTTTCCACTTCTCATTACGCATATTCATAGTGCCACGCCAAGTAAATAGCTGACCATTACGCCCATTGCGGGTAGGCATGATGCAGTCAAACATATCCACCCCACGCTCTATCCCCTCAAGGATATTGGCGGGCGTGCCCACCCCCATCAGGTATCTAGGGCGGTCCTTAGGGAGTACCTCATTCACCACCTCTATCATCTCGTACATCACCTCCGTAGGCTCCCCCACGCTGAGCCCACCAATGGCATTGCCATCGGCCCCTAGTTCCGCCACACGCTCTGCCGACTCCCTTCGGAGGTCGCTGAAGCCAGCCCCTTGTACAATGGGGAAAAGGCTCTGAGGGTAGCCATATAGCGGTTCGGTCTCAGATAATCGTTTATGGCACCGCTCTAGCCAACGCAATGTGAGGTCGAGCGATTGCCGAGCATACCTCCAATCGCAGTCGCCAGGAGGGCACTCATCAAAAGCCATGATGATATCGGCACCAATCTCCCTTTGGATATCCATCACCCGCTCAGGGGTGAAGAGGTGTCGTGAGCCATCGATATGGCTCTGAAATTGCACCCCCTCCTCAGTGATCTTTCGGCTATCGGCAAGTGAAAAGACCTGAAACCCGCCACTATCGGTGAGCATCGGCCCTTCCCAACTATTAAACTTCTGAATACCCCCCGCACCGCGGATAATCTCCGTGCCAGGGCGAAGGTACAGATGGTAGGTATTCCCGAGGATAATCTCCGCTTGGATATCCTTCTGCAGCTCCCACGCATGTACCGCCTTCACACTCCCCACCGTGCCAACCGGCATAAATATAGGCGTATGCACCTCGCCATGTGGCGTGTGCAGCACCCCGGCTCGTGCCGACGAGCCTTTATCGCTATGTACTATCTCAAATTTCATACTGCTACAAAGATACTATAAATTGAGAGACTGTTGCACGCAAGGGGGTCCCGGATTCAAGGGTCATGCATTAGAAATGGTTGTGTAGTATTCATTCGAGCACCTATGGGGAAAGGACCCCGGCTGAGGGGTCGGACAAGTCAGACATGTCGGACGTTTCGCCAAAGCACCCGCGAGGGTGCCACTCAGCTAGCCCCGAGTCAAGGCTCGAAGAGCCGAAGACTCGCGGGAAAGGAGGTACGGTTTATCCATCGACCCTTGTGGTCGCACTTGATAGGGCTTGTGCGACCACAAGGGTCGTAGGGGAAGGGGGATATCGTTTCCCGCCAGTCTTCGGGCTTTGCCCTCGACTGGGGGCCAATTGAGCCATCCCCCCACCCCTTACGACCCCGGTTGAGGGGTCGGACAACCAAAACTCTGGCTAACCCCAACGTTGGGATTCCTCTCTTGAATGCTACATATCCTCCAGGGTAAGGCAAGTGGTCTCCACATCATACTTCGGGAGCACCTTATTTATTAGGTGTGCCACCTTCTTTTCCAGAAGCTCAGGCTTGAAATTTTTCCTCTGCCTTTTCACCTCCGCTACCAATGCCTTTCTCTTTTCTAACTTCAAAGCGACAATATCGATTTCATTTTGAGCATCTTTGGCGTCCCACCACGAGCCGATTGCTCTGTATTGATGCGATTCAGCCAGTTGCTTTGCAAAATACCTCTCAAGTACTAGCCCCGAGTAGGTGGGGTAGTCCTGGAGGATAATTTGTTGGAGCGCTGGAAAGTTGTTAATCTCTATTAGAGATCGGTGCCTATCAAAGTAATTGAACCAAAACCTCAGGAAGCTATCTTGAATATCGTATCGAACCGTCTGAGTACCCACCTTGGAAAGGATTGGTCGCTTTCGCTCAATGACTTGATACACCTCTATCAGACGCTTCAGGTGCCCGCCGACGTTCTTGTTCCCTAATGATGCTTCTATCTGTGGTTGGGTATTGATGCCCCCAGAGATGGCGCTTAAAATGGAGAAGTAAGTACCATAGTCCTTGCCAAACTCCTCAATCAGGAGGTACTTTCCCTCCTCTATAAAAGGTGAATTCTCTCTCACCATGTAAGCAATCATCCCCTCAATCGATAAGTCTGTATTATCGCAAAGTAGCTCCACATACTTTGGGATGCCGCCAGAGAAGGTGAAAAGTGCAAGTAGGTCGTCGTTACTGTAGTTTGTACGGTGGCCGGCCATAATCTCCTTGAATGTAGGGGTGTCAAAGGCCGAAAGCTTAATCACATTATCGGCTCGACCAAATAGTGGTTCCTCTTTGTCGTGAAATATCTTCTGCATCAAAGAATAAACCGACCCCGAAATGATGAGATTCATCTTGCTCCTTTTTCGGTATAGATCCCATAGATACTGCATATCGCTAAAGAGTGCAGGGTTCACATTGTAAAACTCCTGAAACTCATCGATGATCAAGTGAAATGGCTTGGTTTCGGCCACCTCCAGCAGGTATTGAAATAGGGAGCGAAAGGAGGTGATCTCACTAGGTACGAAGATAGCTAGCTGCTCGCTGATAATAGATTGGTATTCAGTGCAGAGCAGAGCTTCATTTTTGCGGCCCACAAAAAGATAAACAGCTGGAATCTCCCCAGTGGTTGCCTTAAGGATCAAGCTAGTTTTACCAATCCTACGACGACCAGTCACTACAGTCATCCTTGAGTGGTCTTCAAATGAGAGCTTAGAAATCCTCCGCAGCTCTTCTAGTTCACTATTTCTATCATAAAATCTCATCGCTTGCTTATGTTATGGCGGTTACTGTAACGGTCGTTACAAAGGTAAGGATATCTCTTGATATACAAAAATTGCCCACCTATCCCATACATATTGTGGTGTCCGATGCTCCGAAAGTGAGGGTGTCAAGTGGTGTTTTTATGGCCTTCGTAACCCATTGATAATCAGTGGTGTCAACATGACGAAAATTGAGTTGCAACTAAGCAATCGCTTAGTTGCAACTCGTCATTTGCTTAGTTGCATCTCGCCGATCGCTTAGTTGCAACTAAACTTTTGGCATACTAGCCCAACGATTTATATGTGGTAAATGAAGCCTCAGAAATTGCTCTGTTACCACAGTAATTGGAAGTGTTTTTCGGACAAGTCGGACGAGTCGGACAAGTCGGACGAGTCGGACAAGTCGGACAGATCAGACAAGGTTGGGAAGCACCCTCGCGGGTGCTTTTTAGGAGGCTGTTGCACGGAGTGGCATTCTCTTTATCTATTGGTTGTCCGACCTGTCTGACTCGTCCGACCTGTCCGACTTGTCCGATAAAGGTACCCCCTCCGATAAAGTGCCCCCACAAACCAGGCACAAAAAAAGCGGACGCCTAGGGTTATCCCCTAAGCGTCCGCCATATTATTACCTCAGTCGGATTAGTCTTGGTTGAGGTTGAAGCGCTTAAAGTCAGTTACAGTAAGTGACTTAGAAGCCTCATGAAGCGTCTCCTCTACCGACTTCTTGCTCTCAGAGAATACAAACTCCTGCTTTAGGAGGGTGTTCTCCTTGTAGAACTTTGATAGAGAGCCCTGAGCGATACGCTCCAGAAGGTTCTCAGGCTTACCAGCCTGGCGAGCCTTGTCCATAGCGATCTCCAGCTCCTGTTGCTTGATGCTCTCAGGTACCCCAGCCTCGTCTACTGCGATTGGGTTCATAGATGCTGCCTGCATAGCAATTTCCTTTGCTAGCTCGCCATCAAGGTTCTCATTGAAGCCCACGATCACACCTAGCTTATTACCAGCGTGTACATAAGCTGCTACTGCAGGGGCAGAGATTTGCTCGTAAGCACCTAGCTCCATCTTCTCACCAGTTACGCCAGAGCGCTCGGTGATCAGAGCCTCGATGGTACGACCATCAATCTCGAGAGCTAGAAGAGCCTCCAGGTTAGCAGGCTTCTCAGCCACAGCCTTATTGAGGATGCTTTGAGTCAAAGCTACGAAGTCCTCATTCTTAGCCACAAAGTCAGTCTCACACTTTAGAGCCACAAGGGTAGCCACGCCACCCTCAGTGTGGGTAAGTACACAGCCCTCAGCTGCCTCGCGGTCCGAGCGCTTTGCTGCAATCGCCTGACCCTTCTTACGTAGGATCTCGATCGCCTTATCGTGGTCGCCACCAGCCTCCTCAAGAGCCTTCTTTACGTCCATCATACCAGCACCAGTGAGGTCACGAAGGTGCTTGATGTCTTGCATCGTTACTGCCATAATCTTCTTTCTTTATCGTAATAAATTAATTCTTAGTCTCAAAAAAAGCACCTCCTAGCCCTAGGAGTATTGATTGCTCTACGGGGCATGGAGGTGCTGCTCTATTGTCCAAAGTCCTTGGGCTGTCGTCTAATGCTTGGTCTTAGTCTCCAATCACCTTACTCAGCATCCTCATCGGACTCCTTATTGGCAAACTTCTCAGCTAGGCGTGCGTTCATAGCGTCGTTATCCTCACGCTTGATACGCTCACGGCGTACACCTCTGCCACCACGGCGGCGTCCAGTGCTCTCCTCGCCTTCTGCCTCAGCCTGCTGTGCTGCAGCCTTCTCATCGGCCTTAGCAATCTTGCGCTCCATAGCACCCTCCTTGATCGCCTCTGCCATAGCACCTACGATCACCTCGATAGAAGTGGTAGCATCGTCGTTAGCAGGGATCACATAGTCGATGTTTTTAGGATTGGCATTGGTATCGCAGATAGCAAAAATTGGAATACCTAGGCGAAGTGCCTCGCGGATCGCGATGTGCTCCTTGCATACATCCACTACAAATAGTGCCCCAGGGATACTCTTCATATCCTTGATAGAGCCAAAGTTTCTCTCCAGCTTCTCACGCTGACGAGTGATCTGTAGCTTTTCACGCTTTGAGAGGTTCTCAAAAGTGCCATTGCTGATCATGGTATCGATGTTGTCCATCTTACTTACCGTCTTGCGGATGGTAGGGAAGTTGGTGAGCATACCACCTGGCCAGCGCTCAGTTACATAAGGCATACCGCACTCCTGAGCCTTCTCTGCTAGCACCTCTTGTGCCTGCTTCTTGGTTCCTACAAAGAGGATGGTCTTACCTTGCTGTGCCATCTTCTTAAGAGCCTCAGCTGCCTCATCTACCTTCACTACAGTCTTGTGAAGGTCTACAATGTGGATGCCATTACGCTCCATAAAGATATAAGGAGCCATAGCTGGGTTCCACCTACGAGTGAGGTGACCGAAGTGCGAGCCAGCTTCTAGCAGCTGGTCAAAATTTACTCTTGTTGACATAGTGTCTATTCTCTAAATCGTTTACATTCTTCAATCGTCTTGACCTCGAGCAGGGTGAGTAGGGTAGACCGTGCGGCCCGCCATCTCCCGAGCTTAGATACTAAACGAATTTCTCTCTTCTCTAATAATGTGCCGAAAGGTAGCCCTCTGAAAGCATTAACGCTTAGAGAACTGGAACTTACGACGAGCACCTGGCTGACCTGGCTTCTTACGCTCTACTGCACGTGGGTCGCGGGTCATGAAGCCCTCTGCCTTGAGTGCAGCCTTGTCCTCAGGATTGATCTTTACAAGTGCACGGGCAATACCCAGACGAGCTGCCTCGCTCTGACCAGTGTAGCCACCGCCCTTGAGGTTGATCTTGATATCGTACTGACCCTCTACCCCTAGCTTAGCTAGTGGCTGACGCACTACAAATTGTAGTAGTGGGTTGGGGAAGTAAGACTCTATCTCCTTGTCATTGATCGTGATCTTGCCACTACCAGCACGTAGATAGACACGTGCTACAGCCGCTTTTCTTCTGCCTAAAGCATTGATAATTTCCATGTCTTAATCTTTCTACTTATCTGGTTTTGATTTCAATAGTACGAGGTTGTTGTGCCTCATGCTTGTGGTCTGGTCCCTCATATACATAGAGGTTGTTGAGGAGCTTCGCACCAAGGCGATTCTTAGGGAGCATACCCTTTACCACCTTGCGGTAAAGTGCCTCCCAGCCACGTACCTTTACCATACGCTCAGGAGACATCTCCTTCTGCCCACCTGGGTAGAGAGAGTAGCTGAGGTAAGTGCGCTCGGTCCACTTTGCACCAGTAAGTACTGCCTTCTCGGCATTGATAATGATCACATTGTCGCCACAGTCTACGTGAGGAGTGAAGCTAGCCTTGTGCTTGCCTCTCAAAATCTTAGCTACCTCACTAGCTAGGCGACCCATTGAATGCCCCGTGGCATCCACTACCACCCATTCCTTCTGCGCAGTTGCTTTGTTGGCAGAGATGGTCTTATAACTCAAAGTATCCACGTTATTTACTTTGTTTTCTTGTTTTACAATCAATCTAGAAGCTTGCAATGTGCATTGATAGTGGGCGTCTTGAGTGCTAATCATACCCTTATTACAAGGGTGGGTACCCGCTACCTTCTCACTGCAAATCATCTTCTCATTGATAATAATCGGCACGCAAAGATACCAATAAATTCCTTAGCCACAAATACTTTCCCTGGATAACTATTCCCCCTCTATCTATGGTACCTCTATCGGACAGGTCGGACAAGTCGGACAAGTCGGATAGGGTGGGGAAGTCTTTGGAAAAGGACCTCCGTGAGGAGGTCCTTTTCGGGTGCCTTGGGGAGTGGAAAGCACCCGCGAGGGTTCTACTCAGCTAGCTGTAAGTTTGCAGGTAGCCCGGGCGAGTTTATCGAGCCCGACCAAAGCAAACAAAAAAAGTTAAATTCAAATGTGTAGATAAGGGGTATATCAAGGATGAAATAGCCGGTAAGAATAGTCTAATAGCGAGACTAATGTCGTATCTTTGTTGTAGAAAGATAGCCATTAGTCGATTAGGTGAGAAACCTTAATACCGTAGCGAGGTCATAGAACCTATTGGGGGCAGTAAGGACACCTAATCACGCTGTTGGATACTATATAGATTGTTAGGATTTCACTCCTATTTACAGCTTGAGTACAAACAGCTTTCGTTCGACTAATGGCTATCTAACCACTTCAAGTACAAAGTTATGAATAAAAAATTATTTGTGGGAATTGATTTCTCAAAAGAAACGTTTGACGCAGCTATCCTCAAGGTATCTGATGGCAGTTCTTTTGATCTAAAGATCATTGGTAATGAGCAGTTCAAAAACGATGTACCAGGTTGTAAGCGATTTGTAAAATGGCTCAATAAAACTTGTGCACTATCTGGCGACTATTCTTCTGTCCTCGTAGGTGGAGAAGATACAGGAAACTATAGCACCACGCTGCCTAAACAGCTTTATGTGCTGGGGATTGATTGCTCCTTACAAAATGCT
>ERZ1673752.981-NODE-981-length-43998-cov-13.987370_pt1 | contig 43998 bp, 35 predicted proteins | sample MGYA00580195_ERZ1673752 | MGnify/ENA primary metagenome ERZ1673752 (study PRJEB41218, sample SAMN15661744) | gut metagenome | host: Homo sapiens | place: Canada: London | collected 2015-08-20/2019-03-30 | study: EMG produced TPA metagenomics assembly of...
CCGCCGTGGAGGCTTGCGGCGGCGGGAAGTTGCCCGGGAGGGATGAATCCCTCCCCTACGAATCAATCGAAAAAGGGGGTGCGGCGGTAAGTTGCGGGCCGCATATATGCGGCCCCTACAGGTGAACCGCAAAAGGGATATGGCGTCGGGTTGTGGGCCGGGCGTGCCCGGCCCCTGCACGGGGTGTCGATGGGAAGATGGAAAATGGCACAAAACCGGGCGGTGGTGCTTGCATAATTTCGCTGCAGGCCTTATAATATAATATAACTGTTGTTATAAGGAGGGGTGTGCCACGGCGCAGACCAAACCACAAAAACAGGTGCTGGGGATACTGGGCGGGCTGGGGCCTGCGGCCAGCTGTTACCTGTACCAGATGCTGATCGACCACACCCCGGCCAGCTGCGATCAGGACCACATCGACATTGTTATTTCGTCGCGGGCATCGACGCCCGACCGCACAGCCTTCATCATGGGCAAAAGCAAGGATGACCCCTTTGCCGTGATGGAGCAGGACGGCTTCAGTCTGGTGCATTACGGCGCAACGGTGCTGGCAATCCCCTGCAACACGGCGCATTACTTCTATGACCGTCTGGCCGAGGCACTGCCCGTGCCGGTGCTGAATATGCCCCGCCTGACGGTGGCCGATGCCAAGGCAGCGGGCTGCACAAAGCTGGGCATCCTTGCCACGGACGGCACGCTGGCGGCGGAGACCTACCAGATTGCCTGCCGGGCACAGGGTATCGACTGGGCCGTGCCGTCACCGGAGCATCAGCAGGAGGTTATGTCAGTCATTTATGACGACATCAAGCAGGGCAAGCGCGCCGATATGACGAAGTTCGGCGCGGCGGTGCATGATTTGAAAAAGCAGGGCTGCGACATGGCCGTGCTGGGCTGCACGGAGCTGAGCCTTGTCAAGCGGGACGAGCATTTGGGAGCGTTCTTCATTGACAGCACCGAGGTGCTGTGCCGGCATGCGTTACAGGCGTGCGGGGTGGAGCCGGTGGGGTTCTAAAGGCGCGAGGAGGCGCCCGGAGGACTGGCCGCCCTACGGAGCGGCGAAACCGCCCGGGCGCGTGTGGCTGCAGTGAACTGGCAAAAGCCCTTCCGCCCTCGCGGCTCGGCCATCGCCCTTGTAAGGGCAGGCTTTTGCGGGCTTCGCCCGAATGCCCAGAATATAAAATCCAGCATAAACGCAAAAAAAACACACCAAAACGGTTTGTGTATATAAGGAGAGAAATCACAGATGGATCAGAAAAAATTCTACATCACTACGCCGATCTATTACCCCAGCGATAAGCTGCATATCGGCCATACCTATTGCACTGTGGCGACCGATGCCATGGCCCGCTACAAGCGCCTGCAGGGCTACAATGTCAAGTTCCTGACCGGCACCGATGAGCACGGCCAGAAGATCGAGCTGAAGGCCAAGGAGGCCGGCGTCACGCCGCAGCAGTTTGTTGATAACATCGTGGAAGGCCCCAAGGGCGTCAAGGATCTGTGGAAGCTGATGAACATCAGCTATGACCGCTTCATCCGCACCACCGATGACTACCATGTTGCCGCCATCCAGAAAATCTTTAAGAAGATGTATGAAAAGGGCGACATCTACAAGGGCAAGTATGTCGGCAAATACTGCACCCCCTGCGAGAGCTTCTGGACCGAGAGCCAGCTCGTCAACGGCTGCTGCCCTGACTGCGGCCGCCCCGTTGTGGACGCCGAGGAGGAGGCTTACTTCTTCCGTCTGTCCAAGTATGCCGACCGCGTGCGCGATCTGCTCGTCAACACCGACTTCCTGCTGCCGCGCTCCCGCGTCAACGAGATGGTACACAACTTCATCGACCCGGGCCTCGAGGATCTGTGTGTTTCCCGCACCAGCTTCAAGTGGGGCATCCCCGTTGACTTTGACCCCAAGCATGTCGTCTACGTCTGGATCGACGCGCTGTTCAACTACACCACGGCGCTGGGCTTCATGAATGACAAGTACCCCGACAGTGATTACGAGACCTTCTGGCCGGCCGATGTCCATTTTATCGGCAAGGAGATCGTCCGTTTCCACTCGATCATCTGGCCTGCCATGCTGATGAGCATGGATATGCCCCTGCCCAAGCACGTCTACGGCCATGGCTGGCTGCTGCTGGACGGCGGCAAAATGTCCAAGTCCAAGGGCAACGTGGTTGACCCCTACCTGCTGGCCGAGCGTTACAGCGCCGACGCGCTGCGCTACTTCCTGCTGCGCGACTTCCCGTTCGGCTCGGATGGCAACTTCTCCAATGAGCTGCTGATCAACCGCATCAATATGGATCTGGCCAACGACCTCGGCAACCTGTTGAGCCGCACCACCGCCATGGCCGACAAGTACTTTGGCGGCGAGCTGCCTGCCGAGCAGGCCGAGGGTCCCGAGGACGCTGCCCTGATCGAGAAGACCACCGCCCTGCGCGCCCGCTATGAGGCCGACATGGAGGCCTACGCCTTCCAGAATGCGCTGGCCGATGTGTTCGAGGTCATTGACAACGCCAACAAGTATATCGACGCCACGGCACCGTGGGTGCTGGCCAAGAGCGAGGAATCCAAGCCTCGTCTGGCCCGCGTGCTGTACAATCTGGCCGAAACGCTGCGCATCTGCACCGTGCTGCTGCAGCCGTTCATGCCCACCACCTGCGAGAAGATTTTTGCCCAGCTGAATGTGGCCGCCGATGGCAAGACGTGGGACAGCGCCGCCGTTTTTGGCACCCTGCCTGCCAACGCCACCCTGCACAAGGGCGAGAACATCTTCCCCCGCATTGACGCCGCAAAGGAGCTGGCTGAGCTGGAGGCCCTTGAGGCTGCCCAGAAGGCCGCCGCACAGGCTGCCAACGCCCCCGCTGAGGAGGAAAAGCCCGCTGAGAGTGCCGCTGCGTCCGCAGAGCTGATTGGCGAGCACGAGGAAGAAATCAGCTTTGACGACTTCTGCAAGGTTGAGCTGCGCGTGGCCGAGGTCCGCGCCTGCGAGCGGATGAAGGAGAGCAAGAAGCTGCTGCACCTGACCGTCTTTGACGGCGAGCGCGAGCGCTGCATCCTGTCCGGCATTGCGAAGTGGTTTGCGCCGGAAGACCTGATCGGCAAGAAGATCGGCATCGTCGCCAACCTTGCCCCCCGCCCGATGATGAAGGGCAAGTATGTCAGCGAGGGCATGATTTTTGCCGCTGACACCGATGTGGACGGCGGTTGCTCCATCGCGTTCTTCCCGGACAGCACCCCCGCCGGCGCGCGCATCCACTAAGGCGGTGCTATGCAAAAATCTAAGTTAGACCAATTTTTCTCCATCCCGGCGGCGGCCGTTTTGATGGCCGTTGTCTGCAATGTGCTGTGGGGGTCGGCGTTCCCCTTCATCAAGCTGGGCTACCGCCTGTTTGCGATTGATTCCGCCGATACCGCGTCGATTTTGTGCTTCGCGGGTGTCCGCTTTATGATGGGCGCGGCGCTGGTCTGGCTGGCCGGTCTGGCGCTGAACCGCCGCCCGCTGCCGATGCCGCACGGCAAAACGCTGGCTTCGGCCTGCGGGCTGGGCCTGTGGCAGACCGCTGCACAGTATTTCTTCTACTACTCCGCCGTGGCGCTGCTGACCGGCGCGATGGGCGGCATCCTGAACAGCACCCAGAGCTTTATGGGCGTGATTTTGGCGCACTTTTTGTACGGCAAGGCCGACCGGATGACCCCGCGCAAGGCGCTGGGCTGCGTGCTTGGCTTTGGCGGTGTTCTGATCGCCACGCTGGGCAACCACGGCGGCGGCAGCGCAAAGGGTATGGCGTTCATGCTGATCGCCTCCGCAATCTTTGCGTTGGCCGGGCCGTGGAACAAGGCCGTGACCCAGCATGCAGACAGCTTTTCGGTCTGTGTGCTGAACCTCGGCGTCGGCGGTCTGGCGCTGGCTGTGATGGGCTTTGCCATGGGTGGCGGCCTCCACCACGAGAAGAGTGCCGCAGGTATCCCGGTGCTGCTGTTTTTGGCGTTTATCTCCGGCGCAGGGTATGTAATCTGGGCGCTGCTGATGAAAAACAACCCGGTCTCCCGCATTGCGGTGTTTGGTCTGATCATTCCGGTCATGAATGTGCTGCTGTCGGCACTGCTGAACGGCGAGCCGCTGTTTGAGTGGAACTACCTCGCCGCGCTGCTGCTGGTCTGCATCGGCATTTATCTGGTCAACCGCGCCCCGCAGGAGAAGCAGGCATGAACCATATTTTTGACACTCACGCGCACTATTCCTCGCGTCAGTTTGACGGTGACCGCGCCGCGCTGCTGAAGGCTTTGCCTGCGGGCGGCGTGGTGGGGGTGCTGGAATGTGCCACCCACTCCGGCGATGCCGCCCGCGTGCTGGAGCTGGCGCATGCCGCACCCTACATCCACGCGGCAATCGGCATCCACCCGGAGAGCCTGATCGAGGAGGACGCCGCCACCGTGGCCGTTTATCATGGGGACTGGCGTGCCGAGCTGGCCGCCATGCGCCCCCTGTTTGAGGACAAGGCTGTCGTGGCCGTGGGCGAAATCGGGCTTGACCATCACTGGCCGGTCCCGCGCGAGGAGCAGTACGCCCTGTTTGAGGCACAATTACAACTTGCGAAAGAGCTGGATTTGCCGGTGTCGGTCCACGACCGCGAGGCCCACGCCGAAATGTATGAACTGCTGCGCAAATATAAGCCGCGCGGCGCACTGCACTGCTACAGCGGCAGCGCCGAGGACGCGGTTTGGCTGGTTGAGCAGGGGCTGTATCTGGGCTTTGGCGGGGCAGTGACCTATAAGGGGGCCAAGCGCGCCGCCAAGGTGCTGGCCGCCATCCCGCACGACCGCGCCCTGCTGGAGACCGATTGCCCTTATATGGCCCCCGAGCCGGTGCGCGGCACCCGCAACGACAGCCGCAACATTGCCCACGTGGCGGCGTACATCGGTACGATCTGGCAGATGGACGCCCAGACCGTGCTGGATGTGACCACAGAAAACGCGCGCACCTGTTTTGGTGTGTGAACCGTTAGCGTATCTGTAGGGGCGGGCATTGCCCGCCTGTGGGCGACCGATGGCCGCCCCTACAAATATAGAAACAAAATTTTCAGGAGTGACTTACTATGAAAGCACGCATCCCTAAGCATCGTGAATTTATCATTGATTTCCCGCAGGATATGGATCAGGCCAAGGCCGACGAGGGCTGGACCAAGCTGAACGAGATCGTGGAGGAGTACAAAAAGGCCCACAACGGCCAGAGCGTTTACTCTGCGACCTTTATTGAGGACTGCGAGCCTGCCGTGAAGAAGCTGCAGGAGGAGTACGGTTTCAACTACACCATTCAGGAAACCAAGTGATCAAAACCGGCGGACAACTGCGTCCGCCGGTTTTCTGTTCGTACATTTTGCCAGAGGGGGAAACAGGGATGGCAAAGACAGTTATACGCACGGCGGCGGAGGAGGACATCCCCGCCATTATTGCGCTGTATCGCCAGCTTGACAGCGCCATGGTCGCGCTGCAGCCGGAGTTCTTTTGCGAGGCCCCGCGTGAGGTGGACGAGATCCGCAAGGCAGTCAGGGCCGATGACGCGGATTTTTTGCTGGCGGAGCAGGACGGCACCGCCGTGGGCTTTGCGCTGGTCTACTATGCGGGCTGGACGCCGGCGTTCAGCTGTGTGCTGCCCCACCGGTATGCCTGTCTGGGGGATCTGATCGTGGACGCAGGTGTGCGCGGGCAGGGCATTGGCAGCCAGCTGCTGGCTGCGGCCAAGCGCTGGGCCCGCAACCGGCGGCTGGAATATCTGGAGCTGCAGGTGCTGGCCCAGAACGAGGGCGCGCAGCACCTGTATGAGTCGCAGGATTTTGTCGAGGCAACGAAAGTTATGCGGTGTATGCTGTGAAAACCGCTCTGTAGGGGCCGGGCATGCCCGGCCCTACAGAGCGGTTGATTTGCAGGGCGGGCTTGACCCCTTTGCGGGGCGTCGGGGACGCCGCCCCCTACAGGCATAACCCGCAAAGTTTCTCACTCCCGCAAATGGGCACGGCGGCCAGAGGGCTGGCCGCCCTACGGCCCCCCGTGAATTAGGTTTGCAGGGGAGGGATTCATCCCTCCCGGGTTGTGCGCCCATATTGCTGCACAACACAAAAAAGCCGGGGCGAACATTTCGTTCGCCCCGGCGGTCTTACTTCTTCGGAGTCATAGCCTCATAACCCTTTTCGTTATTTTTCGGACTGCTTCCGCATCGTCATGGGAATCATCCTATCGTTTGCGAATTTTGATTGCCCTTTCAGGATCTTACTAACAGTTCATTGGACTTACCCTCGGGTTCGTTATTTGCTGAAAAGCATTTGTGGAACGGAGTAAAGTTTGCTGTTAAGGTTATTAAGATCGTTCCTGGGGTAATGGGTCTGATGCCGAGGACCAAAGCCTCTTAACTCTTGTACATCGGAGTGTCTCCTTGTTGATCAGGTGAAGTTCAGGTAAATCCTGTTCGGCGGAGTGGTGACGGTCATCTCTACCAGCCTTCTTTCATCCTAATCTATATCTCATGCGGGGGTCTGTTGTGACGGCCCCTGAGTCTGCTAAACATTAGCTAAGTAACCGGACATCGCGTTTTTATAAATCTTTTACAGGTGATGACCTGCGGCTTCGGATGCGGTTCTTTTTTTGTTAGCAGGCCCAAGCCCGCCGGTGATGAATGGGATCTTTAAAGTTTGCCATTGGACTCGAGCCTCCTTCCTTACGAAATACTGCCGGCGGCCTTTACGATCTCTTTCCGGTTTCTTCTTCCGCCCTCGTGCTGCTGGATCGGAGTCCTTAAAGTTAAGCTTTAAGATGTCGGTCTGTTCACGATCGGTCTTTGATGAAGAAACTTCTGGAAAGTGGCATCTCTTGGAACTTCCAGTTCCTTATCTCCGGCTGTTTTCTTTCTGTGACTATACTATATCACAGCCTTAGTGTTTCGTCTATTCGCAGACCCTACAATCTTGCCGTGCAATATTTGTGCATATTCAGGATTGAATAACACATGCTGCTTGTGGTATAATAAATATGTTGGGCGCGTGTACGCCCAAAGGAAAAGCCGCAGCTTCATCGGGAAGCTGCGGCTTTTTGTTGTATTGGCTTCCCCTTTGGGGGAAGCTGTCAGTGGCCCCGACCACTGACTGATGAGGGGCAAGTCTGCCATAGTCACCCGTTTGCGGGCAGCTACAACAAACTCGCCCCTCATCCGGCCCTGCGGGGCCACCTTCCCCCTCGGGGGAAGGCATGGGGGTTACATCGTTTCCGGTGCGGTGACCTTGAACATCGTCAGGATGTTGTGGATGACCCCGCGCACGGCCAGGCAGAGGGCGATGCGGCCCTGCTGCACGGTGCCCTCCGCATCAAGGATGCGGCAGGCGTTGTAGAAGCGGTGGTAGGCCGACGCCACATCAATGCAGTAGCGGGTGATGCGGGCCGGGTCGTACTTCTCGGCGGCGGCGGCAATCTCAGCGGGGAAGGCGGCCAGCAGGCGGATCAGTGCCTGCTCAGCGGGGTCGGTCAGGACGCTGGCGTCCACGGCCTCGGCACCCTCAAACTTCACACCCTCGCTCTCGAGCTTCTTCAGCACAGAGCAGATGCGCGCGTGGGCGTACTGGACATAGTAGACCGGGTTCTCGCTGTCGTTGCGCACGGCCAGATCAAGGTCAAAGTCCAGCGTGGAGGAGCTTTCGCGCTGGTTGAAGAAGAACCGCGCGGAGTCGATGGGCACCTCGTCCAGCAGGTCGGTCAGGGTGATGGCCTTGCCGGTGCGTTTGCTCATGCGGACCGGCTTGCCGTCGCGCATCAGGTTGACCATCTGCATCAGCACGATGTCAAGGCGGCTGCCGTCCAGACCAATGGCGTCCATCGCGCCCTTCATGCGGGCCACATGGCCGTGGTGGTCAGCGCCCCAGACATCAATGGCTTTGTCAAAGCCGCGCACGGCCAGCTTGTTGTAGTGGTAGGCAATGTCGGCGGCAAAGTAGGTCGGGATGCCGTTGGCGCGCACCAGCACCTCGTCCTTGGCCTCCTCCTCGCTGCCGTCCTCAGTCTTGCGCTTGTTCACAACGCCGTACTTGGCGGCGTACTGGGCGCTGCGGTACATGATCGCACCGTCCTCGGCCTTGTAGCAGGCACCGGTCTCCAGCAGCTTGTCCACCACGGCCTTGACCGCGCCGGAGTTGTGCAGGTCGCTCTCATGGAACCAGACATCGTACTCGATGCGGTACTTGCCGAGGTCGCGCTGCAGACCGGCGATGTTCTTGGGCAGGGCATCGGCTACGATGGCCTTCTTCAGCTCGTCAAAGTCCTTTTCCACATAGGAATCGCCGTGCACTTCGGCAAACTCCTTCGCGCGGGCGATGATGTCCGCGCCCTGATAGCACTCTTCGGGCAGGGGGCAGGCGTCCTCGCCCTTGTAGAGCTGCAGGTAGCGGATGGCAAGGCTCTTGCCGAACTTCTCGATCTGGTTGCCCGCGTCATTGATGTAGAACTCGCGGGTTACATCGTAGCCCGCCCAGTCCAGACAGGCGGCCAGACCGTCACCCAAAGCGCCGCCGCGGGCGTTGCCCATGTGCATCGGGCCGGTGGGGTTGGCGGAGACGAACTCGACATTGTAGCGCTTGCCTGCGCCGACATCGGTGCGGCCGTACTCGGGGTTGGCCACGGCGGCGCGCACAACGCTGGTGAACCAGTCCTGCGCAAGGAACAGGTTGATGAAGCCGGGACCGGCGATCTCAAACCGGTCGAACAGGCTGCCGTCCAGCGCAAGCTTGGCGGTGATGGCCTCGGCGATCTGGCGGGGCGCCTTGTGGAAGGCGCGGGCACCGGCCATGGCCGCGTTGGAGGCGATGTCGCCGTTTTTGACATCGGCCGGGATCTCGACGATAAAGTCGGGCAGCGCAGCTTCGGGCAGGGTACCGTCAGCGATGGCAGCCTTGACGGCATCGGTCAGCAGGGTGCGGGCCTGCGCCAGCGCCGCCGCGCGGGGGTTGTAGTTTTTATATTCCATGATGAACCTCCTGTGGGGGATTTTTCTATGATAACGTTGTAGGGGCCGGGCATGCCCGGCCCGCGGCTTTGCCTTTACAGAGCGCTTTCCGGTAGGCTGAGGGCCGGGCATGCCCGGCCCCTACGGGACAGCGCGTTTTTAAGCTTCTGGCAGCTTATCGACCGTAATGTCAACCAGATTCCGGCTGATGAAATTTTCCGCGCCGGAATCCAGCGTGTAGCTGAATTTCAGCTTGCCGCCCTCCTCGCTCAGCGCGTGCTCAATGACATCGGCGGCCACGCCAAGACTTACCGCGCCGTAGCCGGTCTCATAATGGCAGAGATGCCGGGTGCCCTTCTCGATGATAAGCTGGCTCGACTGCTTGCCGTAGCGCAGCATCGAAACCTTGCGGGCGTCGTCGGCCACCTTGACGGTGGTGGTGCAGCCCTCATAGCCGGTGGTCTCGGTCTCTTTATAAACGATATAGTACGCGCCATCCTTGTGGACGAGCGAGCCGCGGGTCATAAGCTCCACTGTATCGGTGTCGCCCCGCTGCTCCATCGTGCCCTTGATGGTGATCAGATATTTTTCTTCCATGGTGTACCTCTACTAAAAGCCTTCCCCCTCGGGGACAGACTCCCCCGATACGGGGGAGGTGGCGCGCAGCGCCAGAAGGGGTGCGGTGGCCCGCAGGGCCGGATGAGGGCAGACCTTCCGTCGTTGCCCGGTAAATGGGCGGCCACGGCAACCCGCCCCTCATCAGTCACCTTCGGTGACAGCGCTCAATATGTTTCGATCGCAATGCGCTCTACCGGCCCGCCGGCGTACTCGCCTAAGAACATCTGCTCCAGCTCGGCAAAGTTGTCGGGCGTGTCGCTGACATAGTAGTGGGCGGTGCCGCCGTCCGTTTTGCCGTTCAAAAGCCCCAGATCCGCCAGCGCGGCGGCGGTGGCCTGCGCGGTCACCTTGCCGGAATCCACCAGCCGCACCGCATCGCCCATAAAATCGCCGATCATCTTTTTCAGCAGCGGGTAGTGGGTGCAGCCAAGGATCAGCGTGTCAACACCGGCGTCCTTCAGCTCCTGCAGATACTCGGCAATGATGAGCTTTGTCACGGGGTTGCCGTCATTGAAATAGCCGTTCTCGACCAGCGGCACAAACATCGGGCAGGCGCGCGCAAAGATCTGCACATCGGGCAGCATATCGCGGATGACCGCCGCGTAGGAGCCGCTGCGCACTGTGGCGGCCGTGCCGATGATACCGATGCGGTGGTTGCGGGTCGCGTCCACGGCGGCGCGGGCGGTGGCACCCACCACGCCGGTGTAGGGCACCGGCAGCCGGGCGGCCTCCTCCGGCGGATAGGTCGAGGACACGGTCCCGCAGGCGGCGATGATGAACTTGACATCCCGGCTGAGCAGAAAGCGTATATCCTGCCGCGCATACTGCACAATGATGTCCCGCCCGCGGCTGCCGTAAGGCACGCGGCCGGTATCGCCGAAATAGACGATATCCTCACCGGGCAGCACGCGGCGCAGCTGGCGCACGGCGGTCAGCCCGCCAAGGCCGCTGTCAAATACGCCGATGGGCCGTGTGTCCATCAATAGGCCCCCTTCCGGCGGTGCAGCGCCAGCTGCAGCAGCTTATCGACCAGCGCCGGATAGCTGTAGCCCTCATGCTCCATCAGCTTCGGATACATGCTGATGGGCGTAAAGCCGGGCAGGGTGTTCAGCTCGTTGCACAAAACGCGCCCGGTGCCGCGCTCCACAAAGAAGTCGCAGCGGGACAGACCCGCGCAGTTCAGCGCCAGATAGGCCTTGCGGGCCTCGGCCTTCACCTCATCGAGCTTTTCCTCGCTCAAATGGGCGGGGATGACGGTCTGGGACACGCCGTTTTTGTACTTGTCATCGTAGGTGTAGAACTCCGCCCCGGCCAAAATCTCACCCGGGCGGGTGGTGGCAACGGTGGACGGGTCATCGGGGTTGCCGATGGCCGCACACTCGACCTCCTGCGCGTCCACGAACTCCTCAAAAACGACCTTGTCGTCCTCGCGCAGGGCAATCTCGACCGCCTGCTCCAGCATGGCACGGTCGGCCGCCTTGCTGATGCCTACGCTGGAGCCGGCGTTGGCCGGCTTGACAAAGATGGGGTAGCCCAGCTTTGCCTCCACGGCGTCCAGCACCACGGGGCCGTTCAGCGCAAGGTCGGCGCGGCTGGCGGCGGCCCAGCGGCAGTGGGGGACACCGGCGGCGTCCATCAGGGCGTTGGCCACAGCCTTATCCATGCAGACCGCGCTGCCCAGCACGCCGCAGCCCACATAGGGGATGCGCGCCAGCTCAAACAGGCCCTGAATCGTGCCGTCCTCGCCGTTTTTGCCGTGCATAACGGGGGCGCAGATGTCAATGCGGACAAGCTCGGCTTTGCCGTCCTTCAGCAGCCAAAGGCCGTGGTCCCGGCGGTCGGGGCTGAGCACGCAGGGCGTGCAGTCGCCCTGCTCCCAGCTGCCGTCGGCCATGGCCTCGGGCGTGGGGCTGCAGGCCAGCCAGCGGCCGTCCTTGGTGATACCGACAGGAAATGCTTCATATTGCTCTGCACAGGGGGACTGACCCAGCGCGCGCAGCCAGGCCGAGGCCGAAACACAGCTGACCTCATGCTCACTGGATACGCCGCCGAAGAAGAGCGCCACGCGCAGCTTGGTAGTAGTTTTCATCAAAAAGACTCCCTTTGTAAAATTGCGCGGCCCCTTGGGGCACACTACAAGTCTTCAGCTTATTATCATAACATATTATGCGTGCGTTGGCTAGATTATTTTTGAAAAAATGTATTTTCATGCGGGGGCACCCATTGGCCTATTGAAAGTGTAGGGGCGACCATTGGTCGCCCGCTGACTTGGCGCAGCAATGCGTTTTCCGGGAAAGGTTTTTTCACAGATAAACGGGCACGGGCGAGCAATGCTCGCCCCTACATTAGCTGTAGGGCGCATATGGAATGCGCCCCCAGTTTGTCAAAAAACGCGGTAGGGGCGGGGCTCTGCTCCGCCCGTGGCCGTTTGCCATGTGAGAAACTTTCCCGAAAAAGCGTTGCTACGTCAGGTCGGCGGGCGGAGCAGAGCCCCGCCCCTACGAATCCGCAACAAAGACGATATTCTTATCCGGGGGTAAGGTGGTTTTTCGACAGTCTGAGGGCGCATATGGAATGCGCCCCTACGGTGCGGCGGGTGTCGCGCGGCGCGGATAATTGTAGGGGGCGGCGTCCCCGACGCCCCGCAGGCGGCTGCCCATAAAAAATCGACCCGCCGACTCCCGGCGGGTCAATCGTTTACTTTTACTTTGTAACGGGTTATCAGCTCGGCCTGATCCAGCAGAAGGCGCTTTTGGCTGGGGGTAAAGCTGCGGTAGCGGGCCAAAAGCTGGCGCTCATCGTCCTCGGCCGGGGTCTTGTGGCCAAGCAGATAGTCGATGCTGACCCCAAAATAATCCGCAATGCGCCGCAGGGTGTCATAGTCCGGCTCGCGGATTCCCTGTGCATAGTTGCTCAGCGTGGACGCACTGAGACATAGCTTGGGGGCTAAATCCTTGATTTTGATTTCTTCGCAATCTATTAAATAGCGTAAACGCTCGTTAAATTCCATAAGAACAGCCTGATTTCTTTATAGTGTCAGCTAGAGAATACCAGAAAAACACAAAACGGGTTTTGAAAGCACATTTCGGCTTGACAAAGCACAAATTGTGTTATAAAATGACAATACGAAATGTCGATGGGGTTTGTGAAGTCGGCATACATCAAAGAAAATTTTTGGAGGAAAATAAAATGTTCAAGAAATTGAAGGACAAAAAGGGCTTCACCCTCGTCGAGCTGATCGTTGTTCTGGTCATTCTGGCTATTCTGGCAGCCCTGCTGGTTCCGGCTCTGACTGGCTACATTGACAAGGCAAAGGAAGAATCCATTAAGTCTGAAACGCGTATGGTTGTTATGGCAGCACAGACGCTGATTGATGAGCAGTATGCGAAAGCGCCGGTTGATACTACTGTTACTGTTGCGGTTTCTTCTGCTGATGGTGCAACTACGGGTTATGATGCTGCCACCAAAAAAATTACTCTCGCAAAGAGCGATATTGTGAACCTCTCTGAAACCAAAGGCGAGATTGGTGCAACAATCACCATTGATGCCAATACGAAAGGTAAGATTTCTCAGTTGGAATACACCAATAAGGGCAAAAAGTGCACCTACACTTACAGCGCTGATAATGGTTCTAGCTATGCCGTTTCTAATAGCTAATTAAAGTACATCAAAAAGGAACTCCCACCACCATCCCCGGTGGTGGGATTTTTTATACCTTCTACCTTATAATACCCGCTCTGTAGGGGCCGGGCATGCCCGGCCCGCAGCCTTGCCATAGCCGCGCGGTCCCGGGTCAGCCGTAGGGGAGGGATTTATCCCTCCCGGGCGCTTTCCGCCGCCGCAAACGGCCACGGCGGCCAGAGGGCTGGCCGCCCTACGACCCCACTTGAAAATCCGTGTGTAGGGCGGGGTGCCCTCACCCCGCCGCAACCTGCCGCCAAATCCCTTTTACGGTTCAATCCGTAGGGGAGGGATTTATCCCTCCCGCAGAAAAGCCTCCCTTGTCAAAGGGAGGTGGACGCCGAAGGCGGCCGGAGGGATTCTGTCGGGCCTTGCCCTGCACACCGTCACCCCCGCAGCCGGGCGGGAATCCCTCCGCCTCCCTGCGCTCGGCACCTCCCTTTGACAAGGGAGGCCTTTCGACAATCCGCCCCTACAACCTCCGAAAGGCAGTTACCATGCCCCAGACACCAAAGCTTTCTCCACAACAAAAGGTCGCGCTTGTGGAAAAAATCCTATCCGGCGAGATCAGCCGTCAGGCCGCCGCGCAAAGTGTCGGCGTCAGCAACACCACCGTGCGCCAGTGGCTGCGCATCTATGAGGCCGAAGGCCCCGGCGGGCTGACCCCGCGCGAAAAATCCCGCCACCTCACCGCCGAGGAAAAGCAGGCCGCCGTTGCGGACTATCTGGCGGGCGAGGGCTCGTTGTTTGAAATCTGCAAAAAGTACGGCATCCGCAGCCCCCAGAACCTTGAAAAAATGGTGGAGACCGCCAAGCAGGGCGGTGCACTGCGGGGCTACCACGGTGCGTCCCGGCACAGGGGCGATGCCTACACCACCGCCGCCGACCGCGTGCAGATCGTGCAGGACTGCCTTGCCAACGGCTGCGATTACGGCGCAACAGCGCTGAAATATAATGTGGATTACAAGGCGCTGGTCAACTGGGTGGGGCGGTACCGCGCCCACGGCCCGGCGGCCTTGCACGACAGCCGCCACAGCAGCGAGGGAACGCGCCGCGCCAAGGGCCGTGCGCGCGCCGTGGCGCCGATGCGGCGCCTTGTCATTGTGCTGGACTGTCTGGAAAACCAGAAAAACTACGGCGCTATGGCGCAGAAATACGCCGTTGCGTACCATCAGGTCTACCGGTGGGTGCAGCGCTACCTGCAGGACGGCTGGCTGGGCATGAACGACCGCCGCGGCCCCGCCGATGACCCCGGCCCGGAGGGGGAGTGGGCGCGTGTGGCCCCCGCCAATGAGGACGCCGCAGAAAAATGGGTGGCCCGGTGCGCGGGTGTGCCGGACGCCCTGCCCGCCCTGCTGCGCCGCGCCGGGTACAGCTGGTGCGTGATTGCAAAAATTTTGTTTGATCTGGCGAGGATGTGAACCCCCAAAAGCCTTCCCCCGAGGGGCTGCGCCCGCAGGCGCGTGTCGGAGCGCAACCGCCGAAGGCGGCTCTTAGCGCGTAGACTGAAGGTGGCCCCGCAGGGCCGGATGAGGGGAGAGCTTGCTGTGGCAGCCCGTGTACGGGGCATATCGGCAAGCCCGCCCCTCATCAGTCAGCGGTCGGGGCCGCTGACAGCTTCCCCCAAGGGGGAAGCCGGGCGTGTGTACGGCAAAGCGGCGCCTGCCTTACACGGTAGGGGCCGGGCATGCCCGGCCCTCAGCCTTGCGTAATTGCCCGTGAACGGGCAGCCGCCCACAGTTGCGGGCCGGGCATGCCCGGCCCCTACAGCGCTGCAAAAAACTTTCCAAATCCCCTTGACACGCCCCTGCTTTTATGATAAACTATCCCTTGTAAAAAAAGCAGCAACCGGCAGTAGGCCGTCGGCTCACCTTGCAGGGTTTGTCAAAACCCCGGGTCATACCATGATACGCACCAGGTGCGCAACTTCGTATGTTCGGCGGCTGCTTTCAATGGCAGCCGCTTTTGTCTTTATCATACACTTGTGGGAGGTGTGTTACAATCGCCAGCAACAGCAAATCCAACGAACTGGAAATCAATGAGCAGATCCGCGACAAAGAGATCCGCCTGATCGGGGCGGATGGCGCGCAGATGGGCATTATGAGCCCGCGCGATGCACTGAAGATGGCCATTGACAAGGATCTTGACCTTGTTAAGGTTGCACCGCAGGCAAAGCCGCCGGTGTGCAAAATTCTTGACTACGGTAAATACCGGTTCGAGATGCAGAAAAAGGAAAAGGAAGCCAAGAAAAACCAGAAAGTGGTTGAGATCAAGGAGATCCGCCTTTCCCTGAACATCGACACCAACGACTTCAACACCAAGGTGAACCAGGCAGCCAAGTTCCTGCAGCAGGGCCACAAGCTCAAGGTGAGCATCCGGTTCCGCGGCCGCGAAATGGCACATACCAGCTTAGGTCTGGATGTCCATAAGCGTTTTGCCGAGGCGTTGGAGGGCAAGGCCGTCATCGACAAGCAGCCCAAGCTTGAGGGCCGCAGCATGATGATGTTCATGTCCCCCGTTCCCAACAAGTAAGAAAGTAAACTCTCAGGAGGAAACAACAATGGCTAAAATGAAGCTCAAGACCCTTTCCGGCGCCAAGAAGCGCTTCAAGATGACTGCTTCCGGCAAGATCAAGCGCAATGCGTCCAAGCGCCGTCACATTCTGACCAAGAAGACCACCAAGCTGACCCGCGGCCTGCGTATGCCCAAGTACGTTGACAAGACCAACGAGGCTGCCGTCAAGAAAATGATGCCCTACGGCGGCTGATCTGCCCGGGACATTTAAAGGTCAGTTACTACCTGTTATAGACAAAAGGAGATATAAAACATGGCTCGTATTAAAGGCGCTACCATGACGCACAAGCGTCGTGCTAAGACTCTCAAGCTCGCAAAGGGTTACTACGGTGCTAAGTCCAAGCACTTCCGCATGGCCAAGCAGGCCGTTATGAAGAGCGGCAACTATGCTTTCGTTGGCCGTAAGCAGAAGAAGCGCCAGTTCCGCAACCTGTGGATCACCCGCATCAACAACGCTGTTCGTGCTCAGGGTATGAACTACTCCACCTTCATGAACGGCCTGAAGAAGGCCGGCGTCGAGCTGAACCGCAAGATGCTGTCTGAGATGGCTATCCACGATCCCGCCAGCTTCAACGCTCTGGTCGAGACCGCCAAGAAGGCTCTGTAATAGCTTGCATAAAAGACTCGCGCACACGCGCGAGTCCTTTTGTGTTTAAAGGGGAGTTTGCGGTGCGGCGGCCAGGCGGCAAAGCCCCTCCGGCCTTGCTTCGCTCGGCCACCTCCCCACTGCGTGAGGAGGCTCTCCGCGCGGGCTTCGCCCGCGAAAAAAGGCTCCCCACAGTGTGGGGAGCTGGCCGAGCCTGCGAGGCCGGAGGGGCTTTACCAGCCCGCCTTTGCCAGGCACTTTCCCGTTATTCACACAATTTAGTTGATTTTATACAAAAGGGGCGCTACAATGGAAACGATCACCAGCCGTGATAACGCCAAGATCAAATATGCCTGCGCGGTGCGCGATTCAGAAAAGCAGCGCGCCGCTGACGGCCTGTTTTTTGCCGAGGGGCCGAAGCTCTGTCTGGAGCTTGCCAAAAGCTGCACGCCGCGCACGGTCTATGCCACGGCGGCCGCACTGGCCAAAACGCCCGAGCTGGCAACGCTGGCCCCCGCTGAGATCGCGCCCCATGTGGCGGAAAAGCTCAGCGGCACCAAGTCGAATCAGGGCGTTTTTGCCCTGTTTGAAACGCCCACCCCGCCCGCCGATACGCTGGACACCGCCCGCCGCATCCTGATGCTGGAGGGGGTGCAGGACCCCGGCAATGTGGGTACGCTGCTGCGCAGCGCGGCAGCGTTCGGGTTTGATGCGGTCGTGCTGGGGCCGGGGTGTGCATCGCCCCTGTCGCCCAAGACGCTGCGCTCCTCGATGGGGGCGGCCGGGCGGCTGCCGACACTGCACAGCGCCGACCTGCCCGCCACACTGGCGCAGCTGCGCAGCCGCGGCGTCACAACGCTGGCGGCGGCGCTCTACCGGTCGCGCCCGCTGGACGAGGCCGGGAACGACTTCCCGCACGGCGTCTGCGTGGTCATCGGCAGCGAGGGGCAGGGCCTGACGGACAGGACCGTTGAGGCCTGCGACATGGCCGTGCGCATCCCGATGACCGACCGGGTGGAGAGCCTGAACGCCGCCGTTGCCGGCAGCGTGCTGCTGTGGCATTTCAGGGGCGTGTAAGCAGACATCCGGAAGCTGCTGCGCGGCGGCCGGGGGACTGGCCGCCCTACGGGGCAACAGCGGGCGTAGGGCGGGCAGTCCTCTGCCCGCCGCTATGCAGCCGAGAGGATAAAAGGGGGCATCCACCATGGACAAAACACTGGCCTGGCTCTGGCTGGCGGACGCCGTCGGCTCGGCGTGCCAGTATGCACAGGAGCTGCTTGCGCTTTACCCCGACCCGGCCGAGCTGTACGACCTGCTGCGCGCAGGCACCGAGGCCCCGCCGACCTGCCTGACGCCCCGCGCCCTTGCCCAGCTGCAGGATACGACCCCCTTTGATTTTGAGGAGAGGCTCGACCACTGCCTGCTGAGCGGGATCGAGCTGCTGACCCCCGATGAGGACACCTACCCCGCCGCGCTGCGCGACCTGCCCGACCTGCCGCTGGTGCTGTATCTGACCGGCGACCCGGCCTGCCTGAACGGGCAGCGCTGCGTGGGCATGGTGGGCACCCGCCGCCCCAGCGCTTACGGGCGGCAGGCGGCCTTTGACCTGTCGCTGGCGATGGCGCAGGCGGGCGCGGTCATCGTCAGCGGTCTGGCGGACGGGCTGGACAGCGAGGCCCACCGCGCCGCGCTGCAGGCCGACCGCCCCACGATCGCGTTTTTGGGTACGGCCATCGACAAGACCTACCCCGCCGCCAACGCCAAGCTGCGTACCGCCATTGAGAAGGGCGGCGGCGCTGTCTGCAGCGAGTACCCGCCCGGCTACACAGGCCGCACGACCGGGACCTTTCTGGCCCGCAACCGGCTCATTGCCGCCCAGAGCGAGGCGCTCTGCGTGGCGGAGGCCCGCACCCGCAGCGGCACGCTGAACACCGTACACCACGCCGAGCGGCTGGGCCGCCCGGTGCTGGCCGTGCCGGGCAGCATCTACAGCGCGCTGAGCGAGGGCACGAACGAGCTGCTGCGCACCCACCGCGCCGAGCCGCTGTGCAGGGCTGCCGATGCGCTGGAGATACTGGGCATCGGGGTGCAGACGGCCGCGCCGGAGCAGCAGCGGTTTGACCCCGCTGCCGTCAGCCCGGACGCACAGCAGGTCTACGCAGCCTTAAAGCCCACGCCGCAGGGCATTGATGCCCTGTGCGCGGCCACCCGCCTGCCCGCAGGCCGCGTGCTGGCGGCCTGCACGGAACTGGAGCTTATGGGCGGCGCACAGGTGCAGCCGGGGAGACGGTACATTGCAATATAAGATAATAGATAAAAGATAATAGATAATAAAAAAGGAGTGCGCGCAGCGCACAATTTTGAGCGGGCCAACGGCCTGCGGTCCACAATATTTCTTATCTTTTATCTCTTATCTATTATCTAAAAAAATTTTCATTGAGGTAACTTATGCCAAAATTAGTCATCGTGGAATCCCCTGCCAAGGCAAAGACCATTGGCAAGTATCTGGGCCGCGGCTACAAGGTCACGGCCAGCATGGGCCATGTGCGCGACCTGCCCGCCAGTACGCTGGGCATTGATGTCGAAAATGGCTATAAGCCGAAATATATCACGATCAAGGGCAAGCAGAAGCTTGTCAAGGAGCTGAAGGCCGAGGCCAAAAAGTGCGATGGCGTGCTGCTTGCGACCGACCCGGACCGCGAGGGCGAGGCCATCAGCTGGCATCTGGCGAACATTCTGGGGCTGGACCCCGCTGCGCCCAACCGCGTGACCTTTGACGAGATCACAAAGAAGGGCGTCAAGGAGGGCATGGCCCACCCGCGCGCCATCAATATCGACCTTTTCAACGCACAGCAGGCCCGGCGCGAGCTGGACCGTCTGGTCGGCTACAAGCTCAGCCCGTTCCTCTGGAAAAAGGTCCGCAGGGGCCTTTCCGCCGGCCGTGTGCAGAGCGTGGCCGTGCGGCTCATCCGTGACCGCGAGATCGAGATCGAAAACTTCAAGCCGGACGAATACTGGAACATTGACGCGCTGCTGCACCCGCAGGGCGAAAAGGGCGAGTTCACCGCCCGGCTGGCGGCAACGGCAGACGGCAAAAAGCTGACGGTCACGGACAAGCAGCAGGCCGATGCCGTGCTGGCCGCGCTGGACGGCAAGGATTACACCATTACCAAAATCGAAAAGGGCAAGCGCCGCCGTCAGCCCGCGCCGCCCTTTATTACCTCGACTTTGCAGCAGGACGCGAGCCGCGCGTTCGGCTTCTCGGCCACGCGGACGATGCGCGCCGCCCAGACCCTGTACGAGGGCGTTGACATTGCGGGGCACGGCACGGTGGGTCTGATCACCTACATGCGTACCGACTCGCTGCGCATCGCTGCCGAGGCGCAGGCCGCCGCCAAAACCTTTATCGCCGACCGCTGGGGCGAGGGCTATGTCTGCAAGACGCCCCGCAAGTGGAAGAGCCGCTCCGCCACGGCGGCGCAGGACGCCCACGAAGCGATCCGCCCCTCAATGCCCGAGCTGACCCCCGATGAGGTCGAGCAGAGCATCAGCGGCGATACCGCCAAGCTGTACCGCCTGATCTGGAGCCGCTTTATGGCAAGCCAGATGGCCGACTGCATTCAGGACACGGTCTCGGCATCCATCACGGCAGGGGAGTATCTTTTCCGCGCCTCCGGCTTCCGGGTGTCGTTTGACGGCTTCACGGCGCTATATGAGGAATCCACTGACGACACGAAGAAAAAGGAGACCGCCCTGCCCCCGCTGGAGGAAGGCCAGAAGCTGGCGCTCAAAAAGCTGACGGCGGACCAGAAGTTTACCCAGCCGCCGCCGCTCTACACCGAGGCAACGCTCATCCATGCGCTGGAGGAGAACGGCATCGGCCGCCCGTCCACCTACGCGCCGATCATCACGACCATCGTGGACCGCGGCTATGTCGAGAAGGACCAGAAAAAGCTGAAAACGACCCCGCTGGGTCAGGCCGTCAACACGGTCATGATGGAGCAGTTCCCCGACATTGTCAATGTAAAATTCAGCGCTGACATGGAGAAAAAGCTCGATGTGGTCGAGGCCGGCGAGGCGGACTGGGTCAAGACGATCGACGAGTTCTATCAGGGCTTTGAGAAGAGCCTGGAGCAGGCCGAGAAGAACATGGAGGGCAAGCGCATCAAGGTCGAGGACATCCCGACCGATGAGATCTGCGAGAAGTGCGGCCGCCCCATGGTCATCAAGTCGGGCCGCTACGGCAAGTTTGTGGCCTGCTCCGGCTTCCCGGAGTGCCGCAACGCCCACCCGCTCGTCAAGGATACGGGCGGTCTCTGCCCGCTGGACGGCGGCCACATGCTGGTGCGCAAAAGCAGCAAGGGCCGCGTCTACTACGGCTGCAGCAACTACCCCAAGTGCAATTATATGACATGGGACGAGCCGGTGCCCGAGCGCTGCCCCCAGTGCGGCAGCACCCTGTTTAAAAAGAAGGGGCAGCTGTATTGCGCCAAAGAGGGCTGTGGGTTTGTGAAGGCGATTGAGAAGAAATGACCGCTTTAAAGCCTCCCCGCAAAGGGGAGCCTGAGAGAGGACAAGTATGCAACTTAACATTATCGGTGCCGGTCTGGCCGGGTGCGAGGCGGCACTCTGGCTGGCAGATCGCGGCGTGCAGGTCGAGCTGTACGAGCAGAAGCCTACAAAATATTCCCCGGCCCATAAAAGCGCAGGCTTTGCGGAGCTGATCTGCTCGAACTCGCTGAAGGCCGAGCGCCCGGATTCCGCGTCCGGCCTTTTGAAAATCGAAATGAAGATGATGGGCAGCCACCTGCTGGACGCCGCCGAGACCGCCCGCGTGGCGGCGGGCGGCGCGCTGGCTGTTGACCGGGATGTGTTTTCCACCGCCGTGACGGAGATGGTGGAAAATCACCCGAACATCACGGTCCGGCGCGAGGAGGTCACCGCTCTGGACGAGCGCGCACCGGTGCTCGTTGCCAGCGGCCCTTTGACTGAGGGTGCGCTGGCGCAGGCGGTCGCCGCGCTGACCGGGGACCACCGGCTCAGCTTCTATGACGCGGTGGCACCCATTGTGACGGCCGAAAGCCTTGACTATGACAAGGTGTTTGCCGCCTCCCGCTATGGCCGGGGCGAGGCCGACTATCTGAACTGCCCCTTTAATAAGGAGGAGTACGAGAGCTTCCACGCGGCGCTCATCGCCGCCGAGCGCGCACCGCTCCACGACTTTGACGGCAATCTGACCGTCTACGAGGGCTGTATGCCCATTGAGGTCATGGCTGCGCGCGGCGCGGATACGATCCGGTTCGGGCCGCTGCGCCCGGTTGGCCTGCGCGACCCGCGCACCGGCCACCGCCCGTGGGCGGCTGTGCAGCTGCGTGCCGAGAACACGGCCCGCACGCTCTACAACCTTGTCGGGTTCCAGACGAACCTGAAATGGGGCGAGCAGAAGCGGGTGTTCAGCATGATCCCCGGTCTGGAGCACGCTGAATTTGTGCGGTACGGCGTCATGCACCGCAACACCTTCCTCGAAAGCCCCAGAGTGCTGACCAAGCAGCAGTTTCTGGCGGACCACCCCAATGTGTTTTTTGCCGGGCAGATCACCGGCTTTGAGGGCTATATGGAGAGTGCAGCGTCCGGCCTTTTGGCGGCGCACCAGATCTACGCCCGCTTGCAGGGCCGCGAACTGCCGCCGCCCCCGGTGGCCACGATGTGCGGCGCACTGCTCGACTATATCACGACCCCGAACAAGGATTTCCAGCCGATGGGCGCGAACATGGGCATACTGCCCCGCACCGAGGAGATCAACGCCATCCGCGACAAGCGGGAGCGCTATATGGCGCTTTCGCAGGCCGCACAGGACGCCATGCGTGCATGGACGGAGGAATATAAAGCATGAAAATTTTAGTGGATGCCATGGGCGGTGACAACGCCCCGCTGTGTGTGCTGCAGGGCGCAAGTCAGGCTGCGGCGGAGTTTGGGGACGGCATGACCCTTGCGCTGCTGGGCGAGGAAAAAGCCATCCGCGACTGCGCAAAAGAGAATAAGATCGACCTTGCACCGTTTGAAATCGTAAACTGCACCGAGAATATCGACATGCACGATGACCCGGTCAAGGCTGTGCGCCACAAGAAGGATTCCAGCCTTGTCAAGGGCCTGACCATGCTGAAAAACGGCGAGGCCGATGCCTTTGTCAGCGCCGGCTCCACCGGTGCGCTGCATGTCGGCACCAGCCTGATCGTGCGCACCGTCAAGGGCGTCAAGCGCCCGGCGCTGGCCACCCCGATGCCCGGCGCCAAGCAGAATTTCCTGCTGCTGGACTGCGGCGCGAATGTCGAGTGCCGCCCCGAGATGCTCAACGCCTTTGGCACGATGGGCAGCGTCTACGCCGAAAAGGTCATGGGCCGCGAAACGCCGAAGGTCGCACTCGTCAACAACGGCGCCGAGGACACGAAGGGCACCCCCACCTACCGCGAGGCGCACCAGCTGCTGAAGGCGAACCCCTGCATCCATTTTGCAGGCAACATCGAGCCGCGCTATATCATGGACGGCGAGATTGATGTCGTGGTCTGTGACGGCTTTGTCGGCAACGTTGTGCTGAAACTGACCGAGGGCGTTGCCAAGACGCTGCTGGGTATGCTGAAAAAAATCTTTTTGCAGAATATCATCACCAAGCTCAGCTATCTGGGCATCAAGGGCGGTCTGGGTGAACTCAAGCGGATGATGGACTCCGAGGAGGTCGGCGGCGCGCCGCTGCTGGGTGCCGCCAAGCCGGTCATCAAGGCGCACGGCTCCAGCCACGCCAAGGGCATCAAGAACGCTATCCGTCAGGCCAAGCTCTGCGTTGCCAACGACCTGTGCGGCACGATGGAGAAGGCACTGGCAGAGGTGGCCGCGCAGAAGGAAGAAGCAGACGCTTAAAAGGTAAGCCGCCCTGTAGGGACCGGACATGTCCGGCCCGCGGCATAAAAAATACCGCCCGTAAAAAGGCAATCGAGATAAGGTTGAGGGCCGGGCATGCCCGGCCCCTACGGACCAGCCGGAAAGGTGAAAGAATATGGCTTACAAACCGGAAGAACTGCAGGAGGTCCTGCAGTATACATTCAAAAATCCTGCGCTGCTGCGCATTGCGATGACCCATACCAGCTATGCCAACGAGAGCAAGGTCGCCACGACCCACAATGAGCGGCTGGAATTTCTGGGCGACAGCGTGCTGTCCGTTGTGGTGGCGGACTATCTGTTCCACCAGTCCGGCCGCCCCGAGGGCGAGCTGACCCGGATGCGCGCAAGCCTCGTCAGTGAGGAGGCGCTGTTCCAGTTCGCGCAGGAGATCCACCTCGGCGAGTATCTGCGCCTCGGCCACGGTGAGGATCTCGGCGGCGGGCGCAACCGCCCGAGCGTTGTTTCCGATGCGTTTGAGGCCCTCATCGCCGCGCTGTATCTGGACGGCGGCATGGAAGTCGCGCGCAATTTCATCCTGCCCTTCATCACCGAGGGCAAGACCGCCGAGGACGACTACAAGACCCGTTTACAGGAGGTCGTCCAGCAGGACCCCTCCGCCGTTTTGAAATATGAGGTCACCGGCGAGACCGGCCCCGACCACAACAAGCAGTTTACCGTCTGCGTCTGGCGCAACGGCGAGCTGCTGGCCGAGGGCAAGGGCCGCAGCAAAAAAGCCGCCGAGCAGCACGCTGCAAAGGTGGCGCTGGAAAAATTGCAGTAATATTGCCGTTTAATGATGCTCTGTAGGGGCCGGGCATGCCCGGCCCGCGGCATAAAAATCGCAGCCCGTTTACGGGTATACAGGGCGGGGTTGAGGGCCGGGCATGCCCGGCCCCTACGACCAGACAGAATCGAAAGGGTACACCACTTCATGCGCCTGAAAGAACTGGAAATCCAAGGCTTTAAATCCTTCCCCGATAAGACAAAGATCGCCATCGGGGAGGGCATCACCGGTGTTGTCGGGCCGAACGGCTCCGGCAAATCGAATATATCCGACTCCATCCGCTGGGTGCTGGGCGAGACCAGCTCCAAGCAGCTGCGCGGCACCGGCAAGATGGAGGATGTCATCTTTGGCGGCACCCAGTCCCGCGGCGCTATGGGGTTTGCCTCTGTCGCACTGACGATCGACAACAGCGACCACGGCCTTGACATGGACGCCGATGAGGTCACGATCGGCCGCCGGTACTACCGCAGCGGCGAGAGTGAATACTCCATCAACGGCCAGAATGTCCGCCTCAAGGATGTGTATGAGCTGCTGCTCGACACCGGCATCGGCCGCGATGGCTACGCCATCGTCGGGCAGGGCCGCATTGCCGAGATCGTCGGCGCTAAATCCGCCGAGCGCCGCGAGATCTTTGAGGAGGCGTCCGGCATCGCCAAATACCGCTACCGCAAAAACGAGGCCGAGCGCCGTCTGGCCGCCGCCGAGGGCAACCTCGAGCGTCTGCGCGACATTCTCAGCGAGCTGGAGCGGCGGGTCGGCCCGCTCAAGCGGGACAGCGAGAAGGCCCAGCAGTTTCTGGAGCTGAGCGAAAAGCGCAAGGGGCTGGAGATCACCCTCTGGGTGGACGCCATCCGCCGCGCCAATGACGCGCTGCGCGACCAGCAGCGCCGGTACGAGGCCGCCCAGGCTGACTACGACCGCCTGAGCCGCCAGCTGGACGCCTTTGACGAGCAGAGCGCCGCCCTGCGGGAGGAGGCCCAGCAGCTGATGCTGACGGTCGAGCAGGCCAACACCGACATCCGCACCATCACCGAGGCCAACGCCGGCAGCGAGAGTGAGATCGCCGTTTTGAAGAACGAGAGCGAACACAGCCGCTTCCGCATTGACGAGGCCAATACCGAGCTGCAGCGCGCCGGACAGGGCCGCGAGAGCATCGAGCGCGAGGCCGCTGACCACCGCGCTGCCATCGAGGCGCTGCGCACCGGTATGGCCGCGCTGGACGCCCGTGTGGCCGCGCTGCGCGAGGCGCTGCACGCGCTGGAGGAAAAGGCTGCCGCCAGCGGCGAACGGCGCGATGTCATTGACGCCGCCATGGCCCGATTGCAGGACACCGCCACCGCCGCGAAGGTCCGCGCCGCATCGGCCCAGTCGGCGGGGCAGGCCGCCGCCGACCGCCTGACCGAGGCGCGCGCGCAGGCCGAGGCGCTGCAGAACGCTGCCGCCGCCACCGAGGAGGAGCGCCGCCGCGCGGAGCGCCGCTTTAAGGACGCCGAGGAGGCCGTGACCCGCAACGACAACATCAAGGCCGGCTTAAAGCTCAAGCTGGACAGCCGCCGCCGCCAGCAGGCGGACGCCGCCGAGGCCCTGCAGAAGGCCGACCGCGAAAAATCCGCCGCCGCCCAGCGCATCCATATCCTTGAGGACTTGGAGCGCAACATGGACGGCTACCAGCAGAGCGTCAAGTCAGTCATGCGGGCTGCCGGGGCAGGTCGCCTGCGGGGCGTCATCGGCCCTGTGGCCGGTATCCTCACGGTCGAAAAGGGCTACGAGACCGCCATCGAGACCGCGCTCGGCTTTGCGCTGCAGAACATCGTGGTCGAGGATCAGGGCTGCGCCCGCGCCGCCATCGGCTTTTTGAAGGATGAGCGCGCCGGGCGCGCCACCTTCCTGCCGCTGGACACCGTGCAGGGCACCCGCTTTACGGGCCGCTTGACCGGCACGGCAGAGGTTGCCGCAGACCTTGTCAAAGCAGACCCGAAATATCAGCATATCATCGACAATCTTCTCGGCCGCATCATCGTGGTCGAGGATCTGACCGAGGCGTCCGCCGTGGCGCGCAGCCTAGGCTACCGCAACCGCATCGTCACGCTGGACGGACAGGTCATCAACGCCGGCGGCTCCTTCACCGGCGGCTCCACTGCCCGCAGTGTCGGCGTGTTCAGCCGCAAGCAGGAGCTGGACGAGCTGCGCAGCAGGCTGACCAAGCTGGAAGCCCGCCGCGCCGAGGCCGAAAAGGAGCTGGCCGCCCGCAAGGCCGAGGTGGATAACCTTTCCGCCCAGCTGGCCGGTGCCGAGGGTGAGGGCATGAACGCCGCGACCGAGCATGTCCGCGCCGGGCTGGAGGTGGAGCGCCTGACGAAGGCCGCCGCCCAGAACGAGGAGACGGCCCGCAATATTGAGCAGGAGATCGCCGCCCAGCAGGCCGCCGTGACCCAGAACGAGGCCGCCCGCGCCGAGGCTGAAAAGACACAGGCCGACGCCGAAGCCGAGATGGCAAAGTACACCGCCGAGCTGGCAGCACTGGGCGAAAGCACCGGCAGCCTGACCGCCGAGCGGGAGCACATCACGACAGAACTGTCCGAAAAGCAGCTGCAGCGTCTGGCCGATGAAAAGGACATCGGCCTGCACGAGGCTGCGCTGCAGGGCCTGCAGAGCCGCACCGGCGAGGCCGAGGCCCGCGCCCGCGAGCTGCAGACTGTTATTGAGGCTGCTAAGGCAAAGATCGAGGCCAACGCCCTGAAAATTGCCGAGATGGAGCGCACCCGCGGCGACAATCTGCAGAAGATCGCCGCTGCCGAGCAGACCATCCGCACCGCAAACGCGGCCCGCATGGAGAAGGAGGCCGCCGTTGAAAAGCTGAACCGCGACAATCGCGCCCTGACCGATGAGCGCGAGCGGATGAGCGGCGAGATGGCCCGCCTGGCCGAGCGCCGCACCGCCGCCGAGACCGAGCTGAACGATACCAACAGCAAGCTGTGGGAGGAGTACCAGCTGACCGAGGGCGAGGCCCGCAGCCATTGCGTACCGTTTGAGAGCCTGACCGAGCTGCGCCGCAGCGTGGCCGAGGTCCGCAGCAAGATCCGCGGTCTGGGCAATGTCAATGTGGGCGCCATCGACGAGTACAAGGAGGTCAAGGAGCGCTACGACTTCCTGAAGGCGCAGGTCACCGATGTCGAAAAGGCAAAGTCCGAGCTGACAAAGATGATCGCCGAGCTGTGCAGCGAGATGGAGGAGCTGTTCACAACAAGCTTCAAGCAGATCAACACCCACTTCCAGCAGATCTTCAAGGAGCTGTTCGGCGGCGGGCATGCGCGGCTGTATCTGTCGGACGAGGCGAATGTGCTGGAATCCGGCATCGAGATCGAGGTCTCGCCCCCCGGCAAGGTCATCAAGAATCTGAGCGCGCTTTCCGGCGGCGAGCAGGCGCTGGTCGCAATTTCGATCTACTTCGCCATTCTGAGTGTCAACCCGGCACCGTTCTGCTTCCTTGATGAGATCGAGGCGGCGCTGGACGATGTGAATGTGGCGCGCTACGCGCAGTATCTGCGCCGCATGACCGATAACACCCAGTTTATCGTCATCACCCACCGCCGCGGCACGATGGAGGCCGCCGATGTCCTCTACGGCGTCACGATGCAGGAGGACGGCGTCTCCAAGATTTTGCGCCTTGATCTGGATAAGGTGAACGCGGAGCTGATTACCTGATGGCATGTAGGGGCCGGGCATGCCCGCCCGCCACATAAATACGACCACCCGCCAATGGGAAGCCACACAAACCCGCGGGCCGGACATGTCCGGCCCCTACGGGGCGGCAAATCAAAAGTAAGGAGGGCCAGCTATGGGCTTTTTCAACTTTTTCAAACGCGATATTACGGAAGAGGAGTTTCAGGAGCAGCAAAAGGTCAAGCGCGGTCTGGAAAAGACCCGCACCGGCTTTTTCCAGAGCATCGTCAATACGCTGACCAACGCGCAGATCGATGATGACCTGTATGACCGGCTGGAGGAGCAGCTTATTCTGGCCGATGTCGGCCCCGCCTGCGCCGTGCGCCTTGTGGATGAGCTGCACGATCAGGTCGAGGAAAAGCACCTCAAGACCGGGCAGGAGGCGCTGGACGCCCTGCGCGGCATCATCTGTCAGGAGCTGACCCCCCGCTACCCGATGGAGCTGGACGGCAAGCCCGCCGTCATTCTGGTCATCGGCGTCAACGGTGTGGGCAAGACGACCACGATCGCCAAGCTGGCGAGCCTGTACAAAAAGCAGGGCCGCCGCGTCATGCTGGCAGCGGGCGATACCTTCCGCGCTGCCGCCAGTGAGCAGCTGGAACTCTGGGCTGACCGCGCCGGTGTGCCGCTGGTGCAGGCCGGCATGGGCGCCGACCCGGCCGCCGTCATTTTTGACGCTGTCAAGAGCGCCACGGCCCGCGGCTATGACATGGTCATTGCCGACACCGCAGGCCGCCTGCACAACAAAAAGGGCCTGATGGACGAGCTGTCCAAGATTTCCCGCAGCGTCAAAAAGGCCAGCCCCGAGGCCAGCCTGGAGGTCCTGTTGGTGCTGGACGCCATCACCGGCCAGAACGCCATCAGTCAGGCACATGAGTTCTGCCGCGCTGCCAGCGCCACCGGCGTGGTGCTGACCAAGCTGGACGGCACACCGCGTGGCGGCTGTGCGGTCTCCGTCTGGGAGAACCTCGGCTTGCCGATCCGGTTCATCGGCGTGGGTGAAAAAATCGACGATCTGATGGAGTTTGACGCCCAGACCTTTGTCGAGAGCCTGCTGCCGGAATCGGCTTTGCAGAAGGAAGAAAAGGCTGGGAACACAGAGGAGGGCGAAGCATGATCGTCTGCGCAGCAAGCAACAATGCCGGCAAGCTGAAGGAGCTGCGCCGCATTCTGGAGCGGATGGGCCATGAGGTCAAAAGCCTGCGGGAGCTGGGCATTACGCTCGACCCCGAGGAGACCGGCACGACCTTTGCCGAAAATGCACGCATCAAGGCCGAGGCGTTCTGCAAGGCCAGCGGCCTGCCCACCGTGGCGGACGATTCGGGCCTTTGCACCGACGCATTGAACGGTGCGCCCGGCGTTTACAGCGCCCGCTATGCCGGGCACCACGGCGATGACGATGCCAACAACGAAAAGCTGCTGCGCGAGATGGCCGATGTGCCGGAAGGGCAGCGCGGCGCAAGGTTTGTGTCCGCCGTCTGCTTTATGCTGCCGGACGGCCGTGCGCTCGAGGTCGAGGGCGAGTGCCCGGGACGCATTGCGTTCAGCTTGCAGAACGGGGATTACGGCTTTGGCTATGACCCGCTGTTTATCCCTGATGCATATGGCACGCCCGATGGCTGCCGCCCTAACACCGAGGGCCGCAGCTATGCCCAGCTGACCCCGGCGGAAAAGGACGCCATCAGCCATAGAGGCCGTGCAATGGAGAAGCTGGCAGAAAAGCTGCCCGAATTTTTGGGATAAAAGCCTTCCCCCTTTGGGGGAAGGTGGCCGAGGCCCCGACCGAGACCGGATGAGGGGCGGCCTTGCGGCGAGTACCCGTGAGCGGGAAGCTGCCGTGGACTCTGCCCTCATCAGCCGCCTGCGGGCGACAGCTTCAGTCTCCGCGCTAAGAGCCGCCTCCGGCGGTTGCGCTCCGACACGCGCCTGCGGGCGCAGCCCCTCGGGGGAAGCCTTTGTAGGGGCCGGGCATGCCCGGCCCGCAACATAAAAACCGCAACCCGTTAAAGGAAAAAACACGCAAACCCGAGGGCCGGGCATGCCCGGCCCCTACCGCGATACGATATATACTATAATTATAAAGGAGCAACCCTATGTCTTTAACCAGCAAACAGCGCGCTGCACTGCGCGGCGCAGCCAACACCATGGACCCCGTTTACCAGATCGGCAAGGGCGAGATCGACGATACCCTCAAGCAGGGCATCGCAGACTGCATCGCCGCCCGTGAGCTGATCAAGGTCAAGGTGCTGGAAAACAGCGAGTACGACCCCCGCGAGGCCGCCGACATCCTGTGCGAGGCACTGGACTGCGACTGCGTGCAGGTCATCGGCCGCAAGTTCGTGCTTTTTAAGCAAAAGAAAAAGGAGAGCGCCTACGCCGCCCTGCTCGCAAAATGAAAATCATGCTCTACGGCGGGACCTTTGACCCGCCCCACAACGGCCATATAAACAACCTGCGCGCAGCGCTGGCGCTGGTGCGGCCGGACCGCGCCATCGTCATGCCGGCCGGCACGCCGCCCCACAAGCAGGCCAGCACCACCCCGGCGGCGCTGCGTCTGCAAATGTGTGCCTGCTTTACGGCGCTTTCCCCCGTGGTGGAGGTCAGCGACTGGGAGATACGCCGGGGCGGGCGCAGCTATACCGTACACACGCTGGAATGGCTGCGCAGCTGCGACCCGGCGGCGGAGCTGTACCTTTGTGTCGGCAGCGATATGCTGCTGACCTTTACCCAGTGGTACCGCTGGCAGGATATGCTCAGCATGGCAGCCCTTGTGGTGGAAAGCCGCACCGGCACCGATGAAGCCGCCCTGCACGCCGCCGCAGCAGCGCTGGAGCAGGCCGGCGGCCGCGTCCTGTTTGCCAAGGCCGAGAGCTACCCCTGCGCATCCAGCGACATCCGCAGCGGAAAGCTCCCGCCGGAAAAGTGGCCGGAGGTCCTGCCGCAGGAGGCGCTGGCGGTTATCCGCAAAAATCAGCTTTACGGCAGCTTGTAGCACTGTAGGGGCCGGGCATGCCTGGCCCTCCGCATAAAAGCTGCTGGCCGTTCAAGGGCAGGTAAGGCAAGGTTGAGGGCCGGACATGTCCGGCCCCTACAGCCCGGTTCAGAGAGGGAAATGTATATCATGGATTATGCCGAAGCCAAGAAGCTTGTGAAGTCCAGATTGAGTGAAAAGCGCTGGACGCACACGAAAAATGTAAAAAAAATGGCGGTAAAGCTTGCCAAGCGCTGGGGGGCAGACCCGGAAAAGGCCGCTATGGCGGCAATTTTGCATGATTCCGCCAAGGAACTGCCCAAGCAGGAGTTGTTGCAGATTTTTGCCGATAATGCTATAATAGCAGAAAATGCCCCCGCACGCCCTGCGCCGGTATGGCACGGCATCGCCGCAGCGATCCTTGCCCAGACCTGCTGGGGCATCGAGGACCCGGAGATTTTGTCCGCAATCCGCTGCCATACCACCGGCAAGCCGGATATGTCGCTGCAGGACAAGATCCTTTATCTGGCCGATATGACCAGCGCCGAGCGCGACTGGCCCGGCGTAGAGGCGCTGCGTGCGCTAGAGATGGAGGACCTTGACCGTGCCCTGTGCGAGGCCCTGAAGCAGAGCATTGATTTTGTCGAAGAAAGGGGCGGCGCGCTGGACCCTGAGAGCGTGGCTGCCTATGAGTATGCAAAAGCACATCTGAAGTAATACTTCAGAAACAGGGAGGAAAAACCATGAGCGAACCGCGTAAGCTGTATACCGGCAGTGCCTCCGGCGGGCTGGATCAGGAGCAGTATGAGGCTGCCCGCCGCCGCGCCCAGCAGTTGGCCGAACAGAACGCCCGCCGCCGCACGGTGCAGCAGCCGATGCGCACGGCCCAGGGCCGCCACATCAGTCAGCGCCCGGCGGCCCAGCCTGCACCGCAACCGGTGCAGGAACCCGTACAGGAGCCGGTGCAGCAGCCAGCCCCCCAGCCGGAGGCCCCGCGTGAGCTGACCTATGCCCAGCGTCAGGCCATGGCCTACCGCGCTGCGGCTGAGCGCAAATACGGCGATACCCTGCAGTTTCAGGTGCAGCGCCCCCGCCGCACGGTCAACCGCCCGGCCAATGCCGAGCAGCAGGCCCGGCAGGCCGCTAACCGCCTGTATGAGCAGCCCGCAGACCGGAAGCCCGCCGCCGCGCCCCGCACGCAGGTGCGCCAGATGGACCTGAACGGGGTACAGGGCAGCAAGCCGATGTACAACTACGATGCAGCCGCAGGCGGCATCCAGATGGAGGAGGCTGCCGCGCAGCCCCGCCGCGCCCCGCACACCGAGGCACCGCAGGCGGCCCGCAAGCCCAAGACTGCCGCAGGCGGCAGCGGCGGCGGCCATAAGCCCCCGCGCAGCCATGACGCAGCCGAAGCCCCGCGCAAGGGTAAGACCGGCGGCAAAAAAGGCGGAGGCGGCAAGGGCGGCAAGAAAAAGAAGCGAATCCGCTGGTGGCAGATCCTGCTCATCACGCTGCTGGTCATCGCGCTGATCTTTGGCGGTGCGTTCGCTCTCATCATGGGGGCCATCACCCCGGAGGGCGGCAACATCAAGCTTAATCAGCTCATCAACACCCCCAAGGAGTTCCAGGGCAAGGAATTCAATGTTCTTGTCACCGGCGTTGACCGCTCAAGCACCGGGGCGCTGGCCGCAGGCTCGGCCAATGACGCCAACGTCAATGACGGCATGACCGATATGATCCTCTATGTCCATTTCAACAATGAGACAGGCGAGATGAAGATGCTGCAGATCCCCCGCGACACAATGGTCACGACCGACACAAGTGTCTCGGGCAACTACCGCATCAACGGCGTGGCCAAGACGCAGGGCAGCGATAGCAACAACAATATGGCCGCCCTCTGTGAGCTGGTGGCCGACCAGTACCAGATCCCAATCGACGGCTTTATCACGATCCGCCTGGAAATGCTGACCGAGCTGGTCGATCTGTTCGGCGGCGTGGAGATCTATGTCCCGATGGAGATGGACTATGAAGGCAGCCATCTGAATCAGGGCTACCAGACACTCAAGGGCGATGCCTGCGAGTTCCTGCTGCGCGCACGCCATGTCTACCCGAACGGCGACATCGGCCGCCTGAACATGCAGCGCCAGTTCTATGCCGCACTGTTCCGCAAGCTCAAGAGCATCGGCAACATCTGGGATGTCGCCAAGCTGACCCCCGCTGTGCTGAATTATATGGAAACGAACCTCAGTGCGTCCGACCTCATCAGCTTTGCCATCAGTATGCTGAAAATTGATTCCAGCAAGATCATGATCTGCCAGATGCCGGTCATCAGCGGCCCCAAGTACAACAAGCAGGATCTGCTCTACCCGGCGCGTCAGGCGGACGCGGACCTGCTGAACCAGTATTTCCGCGAGAATACCGGCCCCGTGGACGCCAGCGCCTTGAACCTGTGCGACAATGCCGTGGATGTCTCCGGCTATGCGGCCACCGACCCGAACATCCAGTGGATGGGCAGCCTGATGTCGGAGGCCGACCAGGCGCAGAAGGACGAGAATCTGGACGGCTCGAATCAGGTCACGGATGTCATGGCGTCCGAGTCCGCCGCTGAAAGCGAGAGCACCGAGGCCGAAAGCCAGCCCGCAGCGTAATTTACACTAGGAGAGTTACTTTATGGAAAGCAAAGAACTTGCCATTCGTCTGGCCCGTGCGCTGGACGCCAAGAAGGCCGTCAACGTCCATATTCTGGCGGTTGAGGACCTGACCACCGTTACGGAATATTTTGTCATTGCCACGGGTATGTCCACCACCCATGTCGGCGCACTGGCCGATGAGGCCGAGTTCCAGCTGGACCGCGAGGGCGTCAAGGTGCTGCGCACCGAGGGCCACGACGGCAAGCGCTGGGTGCTGCTGGACTACGGCAGCGTCATCGTCCATGTCTTTACGCAGGAGGCCCACGACTACTACGATCTGGAGCATCTCTGGGCCGACGCCAAGCCCGTGCCCGCCAGTGAGTGGATGCCGGACGAAGGTGCGGACGAGCAGTAAAAATGCGGAACGGCTTCCCCCTCGGGGGAAGCTGTCAGCGGCCCCGACCGCTGACTGATGAGGGGCAGCCCTGCGGCAGCCGACCCGGAAACGGGCAACTGCGGCAAACCCACCCCTCATCCGGCGCACAAGCGCGCCACCTTCCCCCAAAGGGGGAAGGCTTTAGCGCTACCCATCTAAAATTCATCTGTGGGGAGAAGAATTATGAAATACGACTTTAAAACCGTTGAGGCCAAATGGCAGAAGGTGTGGGCGGACGAAAAGACCTTCCATGCGGAGATCGACCATTCCAAGCCTAAATTCTATGCACTGGTCGAGTTCCCGTACCCGTCTGCGGCCGGCCTGCATGTCGGCCATCCGCGCAGCTACACCGCACTGGACATCGTTGCGCGCAAAAAGCGTCAGTGCGGCTGCAATGTCCTGTACCCCATGGGCTGGGACGCCTTCGGCCTGCCGACCGAGAACTACGCCCTGAAGAACCACATCAACCCCGAGATCGTCACCGCCCAGAATGTGGCCCGCTTCAAGAGCCAGCTGCAGGCGCTGGGCCTCTCCTTCGACTGGGACCGTGAGATCAACACCACCGACCCCGAGTATTACAAGTGGACCCAGTGGATCTTCATCCAGCTGTTCAAAAAGGGTCTGGCCTACAAAAAGGAGACCACCGTCAACTACTGCACCGGCTGCAAGGTCGTTCTGGCCAACGAGGAGGTCGTCAACGGCGTCTGTGAGCGCTGCGGCAGCCCCGTTGTGCAGAAGAACAAGAGCCAGTGGATGCTGAAGATCACCGCCTACGCCGACCGCCTGATCGACGATCTGGACGAGGTGGACTACATCGACCGCGTCAAGACCCAGCAGCGCAACTGGATCGGCCGCAGCCATGGTGCCGAGATCAACTTTGCCACCACCGCCGGCGATACCCTGACCGTCTACACCACCCGCGCGGATACGCTGTTCGGCGCGACCTACATGGTCATCAGCCCCGAGCATGCCTTCATCAAAAAGTGGGTCGATGCGGGCCTGATCAAGAACGCCGACGCCGTTGCCGCCTATCAGGAGGAGGCCGCCCGCAAGTCTGACTTCGAGCGCACCGAGCTGAATAAGGACAAGACCGGCGTCGTCATCGAGGGCGTCAAGGGCATCAACCCCGTCAACGGCAAGGAGATCCCCATCTTTATCTCCGACTATGTTCTGGCCACCTACGGCACCGGCGCCATCATGGCCGTGCCTGCCCACGACACCCGCGACTGGGAGTTTGCCAAGAAGTTCGGCCTGCCCATCATCGAGGTCGTCAAGGGCAATACCCCCAGCGACCTTGACAAGGAGGCGTTCACCGATGTGGCCACCGGCACGCTGGTCAACTCTGATTTCCTGAACGGCCTGTCTGTCGAGGACGCCAAGAATAAGATGTACGCATGGCTGGAGGAGAACGGCAAGGGCCACAAGCAGGTGAACTTCAAGCTGCGCGACTGGGTGTTCAGCCGCCAGCGCTACTGGGGCGAGCCTATCCCCATGGTCTACTGCGAGAAGTGCGGCTGGGTGCCCCTGCCCGAGAGCGAGCTGCCCCTGCGCCTGCCCGAAATCAAGGATTTTGAGCCGGGCGAGAACGGCGAAAGCCCGCTGGCCCGCCACACCGAGTGGGTCAACACGACCTGCCCCTGCTGCGGTGCCCCCGCCAAGCGCGAGACTGACACGATGCCCCAGTGGGCCGGTTCGAGCTGGTATTTCCTGCGCTACTGCGACCCCCACAACAAGGAGGCGCTGGCCAGCAAGGAGGCACTCGAGTATTGGAGCCCTGTGGACTGGTACAACGGCGGCATGGAGCATACCACCCTGCACCTGCTGTACAGCCGTTTCTGGCACAAATTCCTGTATGACCTCGGCGTAGTGCCCACCAAGGAGCCGTACCAGAAGCGTACCTCCCACGGCATGATCCTGGGCCTGAACCCCCATGCGTTTGAGAACCAGCCTGATGCCGAGCGCAAGCGCCTGCTGGCCGAGTACGGCGATGAGAAGGGTGCCCGCAAGGCCCTTGTTGAGAAGTACGGCGAGATGGCCGAGCACCCCATCGTCAAGATGTCGAAGTCTTTGGGCAATGTCGTCAACCCGGACGATGTTGTCAACGAGTACGGCGCCGACACCCTGCGCCTGTATGAGATGTTCATCGGCGACTTCGAGAAGGCCGCCCCGTGGAACACCTCCTCCATCAAGGGCTGCAAGCGCTTCCTCGATAAGATCTGGTCGATGAGCGAGAAGCTCGTTCCCGGCGAGGGCGTGCGCCCCGAACTGGAGGCCGTTGCCAACCGCACCATCAAGAAGGTCGGCGAGGACATTGACGCCCTCAAGGCCAACACGGCCATTGCCCAGCTGATGATCTATGTCAACGCGCTGAGCGATCAGGGGGGTGCGAACAAGGCCGAGTACGAGCTGCTGCTGCAGCTGCTGAACCCGTTTGCCCCCCACATGACCGAGGAGCTGTGGCAGCAGCTGGGCCATACCGAGCAGCTGGCCTACTACCCGTGGCCTGTCTACGATGAGGCCAAGTGTGTTGAGCAGACGATTGAGATCGCCGTGCAGGTCAACGGCAAGGTCAAGGCCCGCATCAAGGTGGCCGCCGCCATCGAGAACGCGGACGCCATCGCCGCCGCCAAGGCCGAGCCCGCCGTAGCCGAAGCCATCGCCGGCAAGACCATTGCCAAGGAGATCTACGTCAAGGGCAAGCTGGTCAATATTGCGGTCAAAGGCTGATTTTTAGCACGAACCCAAGGCAGAGCGAAAGCTCTGCCTTTTTTGTGTTGCAGAAGCCATTCAGTCAGAGCGGCTTCCCCCTTGGGGGAAACTGTCAGCGGCCCTGACCGCTGACTGATGAGGGGCGGCATTGCCTTGCAACCCGCTACTGGGTGGCTGCGGCACACGCGCCCCTCATCCGGCCCTGCGGGGCCAAGGCTTTATGAACCCCGCCACATCCATTGTTTACAAACCCGCCCGACTACGCTATAATAAAACCAACAAATACTTTGACGAAAGCAGGTCACACCATGCTCATCAGTCTGATCGTACCCTGTTACAATGAAGAAGAAGCGATGCCGCTTTTTTATAAAGAAGCCTCCCGCGTGGCGGCGGAGATGAAAACCAGCCACGGTGCGGATTTTGAGTTCATCTTTGTGGATGACGGCTCCCGCGACGGCACGCTGCGTGTCGCGCGTGAGCTGCACGCGCAGGACCCCCGCGTGCGGTATGTCTCGTTCAGCCGCAACTTTGGTAAGGAGGCCGGTATCTACGCCGGCCTGCAGGCGGCCAAGGGGGATTACGTCGCCACGATGGACGCCGATCTGCAGGACCCGCCTGCGCTGCTGCCGCAGATGCTGGACACGCTGCTGACCGGCGAATACGACTGCGCCGCCACCCGCCGCACCACCCGCAAGGGCGAGCCGCCGCTGCGCAGCTGGTTCGCCCGCAAATTCTACCAGATCATCAACAAGATGTCTGATACGGAGATCGTCGATGGTGCGCGCGATTTCCGCCTGATGAGCCGCAAAATGACCGATGCCGTGCTGAGCATGGCCGAGTATAACCGGTTCAGCAAGGGCATTTTCAGCTGGGTCGGCTTTAAGACCAAATGGTTCGACTACGAGAACATCGAGCGCGTGGCCGGCACGACCAAGTGGAATTTCTGGGGCCTGTTCAAATATTCCATCGAGGGCATTGTCGGCTTCTCGACCACGCCGCTGCTGATGGCGGCGGGCGTGGGCGTTCTGTTCTGCCTGCTGGCGTTCATCGGCATTATTTTTGTCATTGTCCGGGCGCTGATGTTCGGCGACCCGACCTCCGGCTGGCCGAGCCTTGTCTGCATCATTCTGCTGTGCAGCGGCGTCCAGTTGTTCTGCACCGGCATCGTGGGCGAGTATCTGGCCAAGACCTATCTGGAGGTCAAGCACCGCCCTATCTACATCGTGGCCGAGACCGAAGAGGATAAAAAATAAACGATGGACTGGCAGAAAAAAGTGAGCCTGTGGTGGGCCAAAAACTTCCGCCCGCTGGTCGTGGCGCTGCTGGTCGGCTGCGGCGTACATTACACGATCTACGCTAACCAGCTGGGCACGATGGATGCCGTACACATCGGCGCACTGTACATTGCCGATGGCTGGCCCGAGCACCTGTATTGGGAAACCGAGCAGGGCCGTTGGGCACTGCGTCTGGTGGATATGCTGCGCGGCGGCATCAACCAGCCTGCACTTTCTGCATTGCTGATGCTGTTCCTCTACGCGCTGGCGGGTGTGCTGCTGACGGATTTGTTCGGCGTGCGCAGCCGCACGGCAAAATATCTGATTCCCCTCACGCTGGTCTGTGCGCCCTATGTGGCGGAGATCGAGTTTTTCCACTATTGCAGCGTGTCCTATGCGCTGTCCTTCCTGCTGGCTGTGCTGGCGGTGCAGTCCGCTGTCTGCGGTCTACGCTTTGCCTGGCTGGCGGGCACGGTCTGTATGGCGTTCTCGCTGGGTATGTACCAGGCCAACCTGGGTACGGCGGCAGGATTGTGCGTCATGCTGCTGATTCTGGCGGTTCTGCGCCGCCCCGGCGCGTGGAAAGCCACCGGCCTGACCGCTCTGCGCATGGTGCTGATGGGCGGCAGCGGCGCGGTGCTGTATATGCTGATTTTAAAGGTGTTCCTGCGGCTGTACGATGTGGGCCTGTCCGGTGTGAACGGCATCAACGCTGTGGGGCTGGACACGCTGCGTAGTCTGCCGCTGGGCCTGAAAAACGCCTACTTTGATTTTTACGCCTACTTCTTCACCCACGGCATTGCCCAAAACCACTACGGGCAGATCGCAGGCTACCTGCTGCTGTTTGTGCTGGCGGCACTGGCCGGGCTGCGGTGGCTCATCGTGCTGCACGACCGCAAGGCCGCCGCTGCGGCGGTGGTACTGGTGGCCCTGCTGCCCGCCGCAGCCAATGTGACCGACGTTATCAACACCGGGGCCACTGTGGCGCTGCGGATGGCGGGCTCGCTGGCCATCGTGGTACCGTTTGCCATCGCCGTGATCGATGCGGCTCCCGCGTTGACGGAACGGGCGTTCTCCTGGGGGATGGCGCTCTGCACGGCGTTCTGTGCGGTGCTGCTGCGTGGGTTTGCCGTGCAGGTCAACAACGACGCGGCGGTCATGCTGAAACAAAAGACCACCGTTGTGAACCTCGCCAACCGCCTGTGTACCCGGCTGGAAGAAAACGCCGACTACCAGAACGGCGCCGAGGTCGTGATTCTGGGCGAGCCGAAGCGCGGCGCGTACCCGGAGGAATCCCCGCTCAAGCCTATGGCCGGGGAATTGGCGCAGTTCGGCCCGCTCTCCTACGATCCGACATTCAACGCCCACGGCTGGTATGTGCTGGTGTGGGACGAGCTGGGCGTCCAGCTCAACGAATGCGCGGACGAGACTGTCCGAGCCATCAGCAACTCCGACGCGTTCAAGGCCATGCCCAACTACCCGGCAGATGGCTGTATCCAGACCATCGATGGCGTTGTCACGCTGAAGGTGGCAGATTTTCCGTTTTGAGAGCTGATAAAGATGCGTGATATGACCAAGGGTGCCCCGCTGGGGCACCTCTTTTTCTATGCGGTGCCGCTGCTGCTGGGGAATTGGCTGCAGCTGGCGTACAATGCGGTGGATTCCATTATCGCGGGGCGGTTCATCGGGCAGGATGCGCTGGCTGCCGAGGGTGTGGCCGGACCGGTTATGAACCTTGTGATCCTTGCGATCAGCGGGCTGTGTATCGGCGCGGGCGTGCTGATGAGCGAGGCGTTCGGCGCGGGGGAGACAGCGCGCCTCAAGGAAACGCTGGCCACAACGCTGCTGTTCGGCGCCCTGCTCTGCTGCGGTGCGGCTGCGGCGGGCTGTCTGCTGACGCCGTGGATACTGCGGGCAACGGCCGTGCCGTCATCGATTTTTGAAATCACGGGTGTCTACCTGCGCATCACATTTCTGGGGGCGCCGTTCACCTTCTTCTACAATGCGCTCGCGGCGGGGCTGAAAAGTGTGGGCGACAGCAAAACGCCGTTGAAATTCCTTGCCTTTTCGGCCGTGCTGAATGCCGTGCTGGATTTCGTCCTGATCGGCGGGTTGGGCTTCGGCATCGTGTGCAGTGCGGTCACGACCGTGGTGGCCGAGGCTGCCAGCGCCGTGATGGCCGCTGTTTACATGGCCTGCCGCGTGCCGGAGCTTTGCCCCGAGCGCGGCCAGTGGCGCATCCGCCGCGCACTGCTCGGCCCAATCCTGCGCTACGGCTCGGTGACGGCCCTGCAGCAGGCGGTGCAGCCGATCTGCAAGGTGCTGATTCAGGGGCAGGTCAACGCGCTGGGCGTTGGCTCCATCGCGGCATTCAACGCAGTGACGCGGGTGGACGATTTCGCCTTCACGCCGGAGCAGAGCATCGCCACGGCCATCACGACCTACATTGCGCAGAACCGCGGCGCAAGGCAGCCTGAACGCATCCGCCGCGGCTTTGCTGTGGGCCTGCGGTTGGAGCTGGGCTACTGGCTGCTGGTGGGCTGCGTGACACTGACGCTGCGCCGGCCGATCCTCTCGCTGTTTGTGGCGGGGGAGGGCGCGGACGAGGTCATTGCGCTGGGCAGCCGCTACCTTGGGTATATGGCGCTGCTCTACGCGCTGCCCGCCCTGACGAACAGCCTGCAGGGCTTTTACCGCGGCATGGGCAAGATGACGACCACCCTGATCGGCACCTGCCTGCAGGCGGGTCTGCGGGCAGCTGCGGCCGCTGTGCTGGCCCCGCGCGTGGGGCTGCCGGGCATCGCGTTTGCCTGCGCCTTCGGTTGGTGCGTCATGCTGGCCTTTGAGGTGCCGTACTATTTTTGGACATGTAAAAAGCAAAATTTGAAAAAGGCTTCTCCCATGGGAGAAGCTGTCCGCGAAGCGGACTGATGAGGGGCGGCGCTGCCGGTATTGTCCATTTGCCGGGCAGACGCGCCCCTCATCCGGCCTCGCAGGCTCGGCCACCTTCCCCCAATGGGGGAAGGCTTTTTTGTGTAAAATTTCCCCAATATCTGCTGTGGCTGATTGTAATTTCTTCGACAAAATGCTATACTAATAATAGTTATCCCTGCATAAAATCTACCCGGAGAGAGGTAAACCGCCGTGCCAGAAGAACGCAAAGTCTACCGCAGCCCCGCCCGCGCTGCCACCAAGGCCAGACCGGCCCAAACGGCGGCACCGCGCCCGCCGCAGCCGCCCCAAAAACCAAAGCGCCGCAGTGCAAAACGACGCCGCAGCCGTATTGTGCTGGGGCTGTGTCTGCTCTGCCTGGCGGTCGTGCTGGTGGTGTCCGTTGTGCTGGTGCGCTGCACGGCGCAGCCCGGCGGTCCGGCCGAGGCTGACTTCGGCACGCCTGCCGCCGCATGGCAGAAAAACGAACTGGGCTACTACTTCAACGCCAGCGGCGGGGCGATCCCGGCGGCGGTGCTGAAGGGTATGGATGTCTCCAAATTTCAGGGAGAGGTCAACTGGGAGACCGCCAAGGCGGCCGGTATCGACTTTGCGATCATCCGCTGCGGCTTCGGCGGTGAGTGGGACGGCGCCGAGGAAAACTGGGCGCAGGATGACCCGCAGTGGCGGCGCAATGCCGATGAATGTACCCGGCTGGGCATCCCGTTCGGCACCTATCTCTACTCCTACGCAACGACGGTGGAGGAGGCCCGCAGCGAGGCCGACCATGTGGCGCGGCTGCTGGGCCTGACCGCGCCCCCGCAGGAGGGGCTGGACGACTACACCGCCAGCCCGTACCGGCTGAGCTACCCCGTCTACTATGATCTGGAGGACAAATACATCAGCGGCGTTTTCCCGTCCGAGATGGCCGAGATCACAAAGGCGTTCTTCGACCGCCTGCAGGAGCATGGCTACACCGGTGAGCAGGGCGTCTATGCCTCGCTGAACTGGGTGCGCGCGCGGTTCAGCGACCCCGGGTTTGACCCGTGGCGCGACAACCTCTGGATCGCCCGCTTCTCTGACGAGCTGGGCTATGCCGGCACCTACGACATGTGGCAGTCCACCTACAGTGCCCCCGGCGCGGACTACGGCGTGCAGAGCGAGACGGTGGATCTTGATTTCGTCATGCGGCCGTTTACTTTTACCGGCGTGAGCGCCTGCAACGGCAAGACTGCCGCGCCGGTGCTGCAAAACGATACCCGCACCGATGAGCTGCACATGGACGGCAAGGACGCCTACGCCACCCTTGAGACGAACGAACCTGACGAGGAGGCGGGCGGCCGCAGGGTCTACTGGACAACAAGCGATAAGAGCGTTGCCACGGTGGACAAAAACGGAACGGTCCGCGCCCGCACCGACAGCGGCGAGTGTACGATCACGGCCACGCTGGCCGACGGCACCGAGAGCCGCACCTGCCTTGTGCGGGTGGGGGACATCACGGTCCCGATCTTTGCCACGGCGGGGCTGCGGGGGGACCGCACCACGCTGGCGGACGCCGCCGCGCTGAAGGCCTCCACCCCGGATTCGATCCTGCTGGATGCGGGCGATGCCCTGCACGGCACCCAAAGCGCCAGCCTGACCGGCGGCATGGATATGCTGTCGGCCTTCTCGGCGGCCGGGTATGACCTGCAGGCGATGGCGCTGAACGACTTTGCCTACGGCACGACCCGCCTTGTCAGCGATGCCAACATGGGCAGCGGCCCCTCGCTTGCCTCCAACCTGCTGAACAACGAGGCCACCGCCGTATTTTACCGCTCCACCAGCTGGAACCGCAACCGCGTTACGAACGGCATGTATACGATCGTGGAGCGCGCGGGGTACAAGATCGGCTTCTTTGCGCTGAATGACCCGGCGCAGGCCGCCGGGATCTCGGCGGCCAACGGCGAATTTATCACGGCCCGCGACTGGACCGATACCGCCAACGAGCAGATCGCGGCGCTGCAGAACGCCGGGTGTGATGCCATTATTGCGATTGCGGCCACCGCGCCCGGGGGCGACTGGCAGAAGGCGCTGCTGAACAGCGGCGTGACCGCCATCATTGACGGCACCGCCGCCGAAAACGGCACGAATGTGCTGGGGGCGGCGCAGGGGCTTGGCGGCATAGCCCGGCTGGATCTGGTGTTCACGCAAGGCGGCGGCTGCCGCGCTGTGCCGCAGAGCGCGGTGACGGCCGAGGCGATGGAGAGCAGCCGCAGCATCTGGCTTGAGATGGCTGCAGCGCAGGCCCAGACCGATACCGCCGCCGATACCGCCGACCCCGGCAAGGATACCGCCGCTGCGGGCGGCAAGGACACCGCTGCCCCCACCGAGACGGCGGACGCAGCCCGGCAGGCCGGTGCAGATGCCTATGTCTACGCGGCGGCCAAGATCGCCGCGCTGGATGCCGATGACCAGAGCATCCTCTACACGCCGCTTTTCACCTACGCGGAAAACCCGGACGCGAGCCGGACGATCAGCTTCGGCAACTATCTGGCGGCGCTCTACGCCGAGGCTGTGGCCAACGATACAGCCAGCGGTCTGCCGGAGGGGGCTGCGGTCGAGGCTCTCGCAGGCGGTGTGACCGAGCCGGAGTACGGCGAGATCACCCGCGGCGATCTGATGGCAGCGCTGCCCGCCACGGCGCGCATCCAGCTTGTCAGCATCCCCGCCGATGCCGCCAAGACACTGGCGGACAGCGGCAGCGTGAGCCGCGTCTACCAGAGCAGCCTGACCGAGTACACGCCGGCAGGGGACACCGCCTACATCGTCACCGACACGGCCACGCTGGCAGCGTTGAACGCGGACTACACCGTCCTGCGGGATTACGGCGATGTATTCTGGGCGGTGCGGATGAACATCAACGATTTGACAGACAATTTTACCGAGAACTTTACCCTGCCCGAGGCCCCGCAGTACGGCGTGGGGCGGCGGGGCTAAAGGATGAACGGCAGCCTCCCGGGAGGTCGCTTTCTTTTGGCAGCAAAAGAAAGCTCGCAAAGAAAACTGCCGCTGTTGCGACGCAGCGGACCCGCGCCTTGGGGGCTGCACGCCCCCAAGACCCCTAAAAAGGAAGTCGGAAGTCTCGGCGGCTAAACGGACGCAGTATTACTGTCCGTTCTTAAC
>ERZ1673752.983-NODE-983-length-43942-cov-42.800283_pt1 | contig 43942 bp, 42 predicted proteins | sample MGYA00580195_ERZ1673752 | MGnify/ENA primary metagenome ERZ1673752 (study PRJEB41218, sample SAMN15661744) | gut metagenome | host: Homo sapiens | place: Canada: London | collected 2015-08-20/2019-03-30 | study: EMG produced TPA metagenomics assembly of...
TATTTATAAATATATCATAGTAAACTTACAATAATCTTAATCTTGTAATAACACACCGTTGAACTGACCGAGGAGGAAAAAGCCGAGGCACGGCGGAACGCCATACGGAAGGCCGAGAGCGAAGCCTACGCCAAGTTGGCGAAAGCCAAGTCCAAACCCAAGAAAATCGAAGATAACAAACTAATGCCCAGTCTATTTTAGTTATGAAACCGAGAACAAAATTCCAACAGAGCGTTGTGGCGGCAAGCAAACACCTGCCGCCGCTCACCCCCGCACAAATCGAATGGGGGTACAAGAACTGCATCGAGCATATCGGACGCCGCACGCCGAAAGGACTTATCACCTGCACCGAGTGCGGCCACACGTGGCAGAGCGAAAACGGAGAACTCACGGACAATCTGTTAGGGTGCGAGTGTCCGCACTGCCACACCACGCTGAAAGTGGAAACCACCCTGCGCCGCAAGTTCAACGATTACGAGTATTTGTGTATCGTAACCCGCTGCAAGGGTTTTCAAGTACTGCGCTTCGTCTATATCGAGTGTTGGGCGAAAGTGGGACAGACACCCGTTTACACCCATATCGAAGCCGTACAGCGGTGGATTGCCCCCGACGGACGCTCCGCAACCTTCGCACGGCTGCGCCCGATGGGCTTCTTCGTTCACGGGTGGAGTTGGTCGAGCGCATTGGAACTGCGGGCGGAGAACGACGGGAAATACAACATCACGCCCACACGCATCTATCCCCGGCAACGGCTTATCCCCGAACTGCGCCGAAGCGGTTACGGCAAACAACTCCCCGATGTAACCCCTTTCGACCTTATCCACCTGCTGCTCTCGGAGAACAAGGCCGAAACGCTGCTTAAAGCGGGACAAACGGCACTCGTGCGATTTTTCGCCCGTACCTCCCGCAATATCGCCGACTATTGGCCGGCCATCCGTATCGCCATCCGTAACGGGTACGCTATCGGGAAACCGACGGAATGGTGCGACTACATCGACCTGCTGCGATTTTTCGGGAAAGACCTGCATAACGCCCATTTCGTGTGTCCCGCAGACCTGCCCGCAGCGCATGACCTCTACATGGCAAAAAAACGGCGGCACATGCAAATGGAACGGCGGCAGGAGGAACGGCGCAAGGCGTTGGAACAGGAAGCCTCGTTTGTCGAAGCCAAAGGGCGGTTTTTCGGAGTGGAGTTTTCCGACGGGGAAATCTGCATCAAGGTATTGGACAGCGTTGAAGCCATACGGCAGGAGGGCGAGGCCATGCACCATTGCGTGTTTACCAACGAATACTATCTGAAAGCCGACTCGCTCATACTCTCGGCCACAATCGACGGCAAACGTATCGAAACGATAGAGGTGTCCCTAAAACGCATGGAGGTCGTGCAGAGCCGTGGCGTGTGTAACAAGAATACCCCATACCACGGGCAAATACTGAAACTGATGAAGGGGAACATGTCCCTTATACGGAAACGAATGACAGCATAAAAATCGGGGCGGCGAAAGCCGCCCTACAAAAAAAATATAACAATGAAAATCATCTATAAAAGCTACATGGCACGCCCGCTCAAACCCTTCGGGGAGTGGGATTGGGAAGTTCGGGAAGCAGTCAAGACGGCCCTTGCGCTCGTCGAGGGGAAAAACGGGTTCAGAACCCATTCCGAGATATGGCGAAGGTGCAACCTCGTCATTACCGTGGGACACAACATCTACACCACGAGTATCGAGATACGACCACCCGAGCAGGACGTGATACGCCGCAGGAGCAACTGGCATAACGGCTACGCCTACTACTGCAACGGGGTGTTCTGGGCGAACATGAGCAGGGTTAGAGTGGAACTTGTCTGATTAAAAAATTTCGGGGCGGCAAAAGCCGCCCGTAAAAAGCGAGAATATGAAAACGAATGAAGTAAACAAGGAAATCTCCTATGAAACGCTGCTCGTAACCTTCGGCGAGGGTATCGGGCGGCTCGACACCATGTTTGACGACCCGCAGGTGTGGGGCGTTGCCACGCTGAAGCAGTGGATCGACGGGTATGAAACTACGCGCTTCACCGAAATCGACGACCGAACGGCGGTTATCACATCCGAATACAACATGGACAGCGTGAAAGAATGGCTGCAAAAGAACACACCGATTATCAACCTGGAAAAACGATAAAATCATGCGCAAGTACAAATTATTCATCGGCTACCGGCTGCTGGGAGAGTTTTCCGGTATATGGGAAGCCAAAAATTTCGCCGCTGAAAGCGGCATGAGCGGAATTTTCTCGCTCGTGGGAGAAAATTACCGGGACAGTTGGTACGAACCAAAAAAACAGGACAAGAATGGAAACAAAGATTAAAGACATCACGGGAGCGGAAATAACCGTTACCGACTTAAAAGAGGCGGTACGCCAATGCCGGGAGTGCCTCGCAAGTCCCTACCTGATGCCCTCGGGGCATACCGTGGGGGAAAACCATGCCTACATGTTGCGGCAACTGCTCGCCCTGCAAAGGCGGAAACGGGAACAAGGCGGGCAACGACCGTGAAAATACGACGCGAAAAAAATCGGACGATAACAACCGTCCGATTTTTTTGTTTCCCGTCAATCGACCGCCGTATGGTCGCCCAACTTCCCGTGCAGTTCACGCCCGATATGTCCGGCAATGCCACGGGGAGAAATTTCAGAGATTGAACCCCACCCGCCATGCGTGTATATGCACGTCTTGAGCGGTTCGGTACGGGAAAGGTAGAACAGATAGCCGTTGCGGAGCAGGATGCCCACGAACACCGAGCCGACCTCGATGTCGGCGATCTCGTCAAAACGTATCTTCCCGTCATTGTATAATACTGCCATACCATCCGCATCGGGAATGACGAACAGATCGTCTTCCATGACAATCCCGTGCAACTCGATTAGCGACCCCAGGCATTCACTCGCCGATACCCGGTCGTAATCACCCTTTACCTCATTTGTCGATTTCGTTTCCATATCGCTTTTCTTTAGGTTCAGACAAATACCATACGAAAAAGGCGTGAGAATACGTTAAATACCGGCATTGAGGTACAGCCAAGCACCCATCCACTCGATAGATAATTTCTCCCCACGCCGCTTATCGCATACGCTTGACGCATATAGACACGACGATGAAGAAGAGAACTACCCATTATTTTGCGAGCGGATTAAAATTTGGCTGTTTTCAATGCCCCACCATAATGTGTTCCTTCCGTATGTAAATCGCCCGGCGGCACGCCGCCGGAGGATTCGATTGCAAATATAACGATTCTGATTCAAAAAAGTGATATATAAATAGGCTTTTCAAAGGGTATGAGTTATATTTGCATAAACAATGAATCAAATAATAATGGAAGACGATACTTTATCCTTAAAAGAGTTATTATCAATAGATTTAACAAAGGTGCCAGAGCAAGAATCTCTGCAAATTTTGGATAATAATTTTCCTTGTTGTTATATAATAAGAATTGGGGATAGCTTGGAAATAACGCTTGAAGAACATATTTATACTAAATACTGGTTTCACAAATATCATGCTTCTGTATTTGCAGAAGCAATGATAAAAGCAGTTAAACGATTAGCAACAGAGGGGTTTCCCTATTTCAGCGAAGAGTTAGATAATGATGATGATGTACATTTATTTGTAAGATGGGCATTAGCAGAATCTATTCATATACCTAATCAAACACTCATAGATAATATTGAATTGTCATTTAATAAAGTGTACGAAAGGGCTAATAATATGCTGGAAAACTCCGATAGTATTCTCATTTTGGGCAAAGATACAGGAGAAAGTATGGAGCTATTAAAGAGGATACAGACGTATTTAGATAATAAAGGTTTTTATACTTATATTATTAAAGAACAACCAGATCTTTTAGGAGAGAGTGTAATGCAAAAAGTTTTGCGATATGCCCTTTCTTCAAGATTGGTAATAATTGAGAATACAGAACCGAGTGGGCATTTATACGAATTTCCACATATTGTCAAGATGGCAGAAATGCCTACTGTCGTATTACAGCAAAAAGATAAAGGAGCAACGTGGATGTTTGAAGATTTATATCAAAGAATGACTAATATAAAAAAGATAGAATATACAAATGATAATATGGAGGAACAAGTAGATGCCGGAATAAAATGGGCGTTTGACTATTTAACACAATTTGGTATTTATCAAAAAAACACTATTCCCTGGTTGAAATAAATATAAAGAATATGAGTGAGGAACGAAATTCAAACGATGTAGAGGATAAAATCTCTATTAAAGAAATACATGAAACTTTTTGGCGTTGTAGAGATTTTGAATTATCCCATTTATGGCAAAGATCAATATTTCTTTCAGCTTTCTTGATCTTATGTTTTACGGGATATGGTAGTTTGCTAATAACTATGCTTGAAAAGGCGTCGTTATTTGCATATGCAAATTTGTTAGCATTTTCAATAGGAGTTATAGGAATTATTTTTTCATGTTTATGGATAATGATGGGAAAAGGTTCTAAAGCGTGGTATGAAAGATATGAGAATGCTATTTGTGCTTTTGAGAGAAAATCCCAGTATATGACACCTAAAGCTTCTCATATAGGAGGGTTTCATTACCAAAACATACAAGGATATGAACTTCCTCAAATTCAAAAATCCTTTTTCAAGGGAAATGGAGGCGCCTATTCTCCTTCTAAAATAAACATTGCCATTGGGCAAATCACTTTGTGTTTATGGAGTATTATTGTATTATTTCACGGGGCAGTGGCTATTTGGGGGAAGGATATTATTTCATTAAAGGCATTTACTTATATAATCTTGATAGGAGGAAGTATTGTTATTTTATTATTCTTTTGTGCTGTTTTTTATCGGAAAATATATTGGCTACATAGTAAAACCTTAAATAACGAATAAGCGATAGAAAAATCTATCGCTTATTCATTTTATTTAGGAGATTTTTCTTTTCCCTTTTTTCGCTGATTTAGGAGAAATACGTGTAGACATGATATTTTTCTTCCGCTGCGGCTCTACGATCCGCAGTTTGAGTTTCTCCGCCTTGCGGTCGTAACGCACCTCGCAGCAGTCGATCTCACCCACAACCGACGTCCACACGTTGTTCACACGCACCGCGCCGCCCGAGTAGAGGGTCTTGTATTGTTCGTATTCGAGCGGCTGCCGCAATTTCGCGTCCACCTGACGGTGGAACGAATAGATATTACGTCCCTTCGCTATCTCGTCGGGAACGTAAACCCGCAACTCGGGATGGGCGGCCTCGGCATAGAGGCACAGATCCGCCGTGCGAAGCTCCCTCGGAACCCACTGGATCATCCTCGGGTCGCCCCGCACGGCCGTATCGGCCACGAGCGGCGTGATGGCCGTGCGGGGAATGTCGTACAGCACCCCCGCATCCTTGCGAACGGCCTCCAACGCCACCTCCTCCGTTACAAGCCGGCGGTTCAGGTGCAGGATACTCATCAACCGGTGTATCTTCTGCGGGTCGTCCTGCTCGCGGAAAACCTGCAAGACCAGGGCGGGGTCGCTCAACGCGCTGATAACCGAGAAATCGGTTTTGTCCTTCCCGTAGGTACGCTCGAAAGCCTCCCGGCTCATTTCCGGCGTCCGGGCTTCGCGGGGGACGCCTTTCAGGTTTTGCGGGTTCTCCCGCACCAGGCTCATGTATAGATCCGGGCTTTTCATGCTCTCGGGCAGGTGGGCGATGGCATAGGGACTGCGCCGTATGGCCTCCATGCACAACTCCGGCGTTTTCCACTTCTCGGGGACATATTGCAGGTAGCTCCCGTCGTGCCCGACGGCCCGGCGGCACATCTCCTCGTTCTTGGCGTGATCGGGAAGGTTGTAGAACAGCTCCGGCTCCAGGGCGAAAATTTCCCGGGCCACCCTCGGCGTGAGGAACCAGGGGTTCATGTTCTCCAAAAAATCGAAGGTCTTATCGTAATTCGTGCAATAGAACCCCAACACTTTCAGGTGTATCTCCTCGAAGGGGATATAGCGGAGGACACGCAGGTCGTCGGTACGGGCCAACGCCCGATTGCAGACCTCCGGCGTGAGCTGTTCGGGGTTGAAAAAGCGGATGGCCAGGGGATCGCGCTCCAGCGCCATCCCGCACAGACGGTCGGTTTTCAGATGTTTCGGAACGTACTCCAGTGCCAGGTAGTTCGAGGACACGGCGGCCTCGCAGACCCGTTCCGTGCGTAATTCCTCCGGCACTTCATGGAGCAGGATGCCGTCCCCGCTGACGGCACGCAGGCAGACTGCCTCCGTGCGCAGTTCCACCGGCACGAGCGAAAGGCAGGACGCGTCCATCCCCACGCCGTGAAGAGCCAGCTCCCCGGTCATGACCTCCGGGGCAATGGAGGCGAAAATCTCGAACTTGTCCACGAACGACATCCCGAATTTTTTCAGCCCTTCCAGGCATATATCGGGATACGGAATGTAAGGGAGTATCTTGTAATCGGCACTGTCCACCGCTTTCAACGCCGCACGGCATATTTGCGGCGTCCTCAATTCCCCGGGAACGGCCTCCAGCACCAGGCCGTTGCGCTTCACGGCCGCCATGCACAGTTCGGGGGTCTTCAACCCCTCCGGAACGTAATACAGCGCGTAGCTGTTGCTATCGACGGCGGCACGGCACATTTTCGGTGTCTTCAGACGGTCAGGGACGAATTTCAGTGTTTCGCCCCGGTGGCCGGCCGCGGCAAGACAAAGTTCCGGCGTTTTCATCGCTTCGGGAACGAACTCGATGTTGAAAGCCGATTTCTTGATGGCGAAACGGCAGACTTCCGCCGTTTTCCGATCCTCGGGCAGCGTCTCGAAAAGGTTCTCGCGCCACGGGTTCTCGTACACCCCCGTATCGAGATAGGCTATATCTATTCTCTCTTGCTCTGTCATGGTTTTCAGTATTTATGGAAAGCGCCCGGGTGACGGGCGCTTCTCTTGGTTAGACATATTCCGTTATCGTTCCGTTTCCTCCGTCCCGTTCTCGCTCTGGAACGTGAAGGAGGTCTTCACGACCTGACCCGTGTTGTCCTCGACATAGACGTCGATGGCCTGCTGGTCATCGCTGCGCGATGTGTAATAGAGGCGGAACACCTCACGGTCGAGCGGATAGCGGTCGTTGGGCAGGAACACCGTACCGTCGTCCATCCTCAACTCACCGCGCCCGTCGGGCTGGAAATAGCGGATCGTGTAACGCGCGCCGTCATATCTCCCCTCCCGCACGAGCGTGCAGCGGATTTCAGCGGTTTCACCAACGGAGATTCGCTTCTGAACGGGCATCGTTTCCAGAGAGAACGTGTACGCCTGCTGTATATCCAGCCCGTTGTCGCAGGATGCGCATAAAAGACCCAGGGCGGCGATCCAGACCGCCAGGGCCAATATCTTTTTCATCTTTTTCATGTCGCTTGCAAGTTTAATGGATTATGAATTTGACGCCCAGGCCGAACTGCGCGTGGAAATGTCCCGTTGTAGTGCCCCATAGGATACGCTCACGCCCCGTCAGCGAGAGGATAATCCTGTCGGTCAGGTACGCATCGACCTCCAGCGTGACGGCCCCGCCATAGAGGAAACGGTCGCGGTGGCGGAGCGTAGAGCCGTCATAGAGCCGCCTTTCGCCCCGGTTCACACTCTCGTAACCGGCCAGCGCCGAGCCGCCGAGGTAGAAGAAAAAAGTCCTGGACGGGTCGGCGAGGAGCTTGTAATAGTAACCGCCCTCGGCCGTGAACTGCGCCACAGGGATACGTTCCGACTTGTAGGGGTAATAACGGTTCAGGAACTCCGCGCCGAACACCCACTTGTCGGCATTCTTCGCGTAGCGGCTCATGGCCAGCCCGAACCAGTAGCCCGTTTCGCTGCGGCTGTCGCGGGTATAGAAGCCGTCGGTCATGCCTCCCCGTATTTCCAGCCCGCGCATGGCGGGCAGGGCACGCTGGGCGTGCGCCCCGTCCGAAAGGAGGAGGCATAACCCCAGCGTGAGAATGAATATCGCCCGTTTCATATCACTTTACCTTTAACTCGTTGATAACACGTGCGCGCACCAGGTCGGCATTCTCCACCGTGAAAGTCTGGTGTCGCCCGCCCTGCTGCTCGTGCAGTTCCACGACCAGCTGCTTGTCGTCGGCCAGCGTGAACTTCGGGAGCGTGAAGACCATGCGCTCGGTACGCTTGCCGCCGATGACCTGCACGTTGTTGTACGCACGCACGGGCCATACGACCTGCTCCTGGATGGCCGTGCGTTTGGCCACCTTCTTGTCCGTAATCTTGAACGTCAGGTAGTCCACGTTGAAAGGCACGTTGGAGGAGTTTTTCAGTTGGAGGTGGAAATAAAGCAGGTCGTTATGCACGTAGATACCTTTGAGGAGGTATTGTACCCCGAAACGCTTGCAACCGATATGCTTGATCTCGCGGCGGTCATTCTTGTAAATGGACTGCATGATCAGTTTGACCAGCAGCGGAGATTCGCATCCCAACTCCTGCAAATAGATGTCCAGCGCGTTATTGGGGCGGTTTACCGCCTCCCCGTCATGCAGGAAGTCCGCCATCTCGACCGACAGTTTCACCGGCTCGTCGGCATACTTGACATTGAAGCTGTAATAGGCCCCGTCCTCGGTAATGACCGAAAGGTTGCTCTCGCGCGAGAAATCACGCAGGGCCGCCTTTACACGCAGCACGTTTTCCGTGCCGTCGGCTTTCGCCGCCAGAAGATCCGAAGACCCCAGATCGACGTAACGGATGGCCGAGGGGAAAATCACATGCACGGTCTTGCTGAACGTCACCTCCAGCGCGTAGGGCGGGATAACCCGGTTGAAAGTCAGCGGACGGGTAAGACCGTCGTACAAATCGCCCGTGGAGGGCTTTTCCTGCGCGTGGACAGCGAACATGCACCCGATAAAAGCGAGTGCCAGAAGAATCTTTTTCATACTCGATAAATTTTTGATTGTTGACAAAAATGGATTTTTTCAGTGGTGTACGGAAGTACGTCGTTTGTACCCTTATTGAAGGGGCGGGAGCAGCAGGACGCTATAACCGGCCTTGAGCGTGACCTTGACCGAGCGCATCTTCTTGCTCACGTATTGCGACACGCCCTGGATGGCGCTGCGCCCCAGGTCGGAGAGCAGTTGCGAACCGGCATCGTCCGTGATCGTGATACTGCTGCCCATGCCCGCGCCCATATTGGCGGCGATCTCCTTCACGGCATTGAGTTCTTCCGACCCCGGCACGGGAATACCCTCGTTGCCGTTCGTGTCATAGACCGACAGATCGACCGGAACGACCGCCCCGCCGTGCTGGACAGCGCTGACCTTGACCGTCAGCCGTTCGCCGTTGATCCTCGCCGCCCCCGTTACGGGCGTACCCGAGGGGATGAGCAGATCTCCCGCCATCATCGGTTCCAACAGACGGAAAGTAACCTCCCCGCCATCGGTGAGCGTCACGGTTTTCTGCACGGCGGCACGGATACTGTTGCGCTCAGGCTCGCGAAGGTCGCTCCCCACCGTGTTGAACCCCCAGTTCCGGGGCTTGACGAACTCACGGGCGAAGACCGAATCGGGCAGCGGGGCGGCGAGCAGCGACACGATGTTACGGCGCACCTGGCGCACGGGCTGCACGGAAGCCTTGCCGGAAACGGAGGTCTTCTGACGCGGGGCTTCAGGGGCCTGACCGCCGTTCATGTAGCGGGCGGCGATCTCGTAGGACTTCTCCAGCAGCGCCACCTGCTCCTCCTGGGCCGTTTTCTGCGCCTGCTGTTCTTCCAGGCGGCGTTCCAGTTCCTCGATGCGGGCCTGCATCTCGCGCTCTTCCCCCGTTTCACCGGCGGTCTCCTCGTAGAAACTGCCTAACTGGCGGTTGATGTCGGCATAGGCGGCACGGGAAGTCCGGAAAGCTCCCGACGAACCGCCGGCAGACTTATCCGGCACGGCAGCGGGCATGACGGGCTCTTCCTCCTCGCCCTCCATCCCGAACGCTAAATCCTGCAAGGAGCGCATCTTTTCCCGCTCCCTGCGCCGCATCTCCTCCTGCACGTAGGCATCACGCTTGTCCGAGAGGATACCCTCCGATTCCGGGGTCGGCAGCTCCGTGTTGAAACCCGCCGAAGGCTCCTCCCGTTCTTTTTCGCCGGGGGAGAAGATCAGCCACATGCACCCGGCAAAGGCCAGGAAAAAGAGCGGGAAGACCACCATCTTCTTCCGCATCTGTATCTGCCGGGGCGTGAGTTCCTTTTTCCCCGCCTCCGGCTGTTTATTCTGTTTTTCGTTCGTCGTCATAATTGAAATCTTTTAGATGTTTTACACTGTCGGCCTCCTGCCGTTGTCTTAATTCCAGTTCCAGCCGCTCGATATGCCGTATCTGCATCCGTTCCCCGGCTCCCTTGCCGAAGCGGTAGATGGAAGACACGGTAAAGTAGAGCGACAAGACGGAAAAGAACAAGAGCAGCGTGAGGATCACGATAATCCGCTTATCGGGCGAGAGCGCCCCGCAAGCGCGGCGCAGGTGGTCTTCGACCCACTCCCCGAAAGCCTTTATTCTCTTCTTTGCCATAGCCTTATCTTTTTAATGTACGTAAATCGCGGTTCTCCAGAATCTCGAATTTCTCCATGATGAAACCCTGCGGGTTATTGTCCGAACGCCCCGAGTTGATCAGCTCGCAGCGCGTGACCAGCGAACGCTCGGTGATGTTGCTCTCGCGGACAATCATTTGCCGGGCATAGGTCATGGCCCGGTAGGGATAGGCGTTGAAGTCGCACACCACGGAGTCCACCTCGATACGCTGGCTGATGTTCCCCGACACCACACGGTTGTAGTAACCTTTCTCCTGCATGTCCTGGTAATAGGCGAAGGCGCTCTTATCGACCAGGAACAGCGCGCGGTTGATGTTGCTCTCGATGGCCGCACGGTCGGGCGAGAGGGTGAAGAACAACTCGTGAAAACGCCGGATATGTTCGCGCGCCTCCACGGGGCGGTTCTGGCTCAAATCCTGCGAGAGCGCCAGCATCAGCGACTTGCCCCCGTCCAGGACGTAGATCTTCTCGCGCTGCTTTTCGGCGAAACGGAAGCTCGCGACCACGCTGAACACGGATACCAGCGCGCACAGGCAGAGGAACACGATACCGAAAAGCCGAATCTGCCTGAAACTTGTTTCGATGTTTTTTAATGACTTGAATTCCATTGTCCAAATTGTTATGAATGATTATTGTTACCTTGTGTTGCCAGGTTGCGCCCGTTGGGGGCACTGCCCGAAGCCGGGCCACCGCCGCCGTTACCGGAGGAGGAACCGCCACCGCCGCGACGCCCGAACGTGCGGCCGATCATGTTGCCGGCGATACCGCCCGCGACACCCGTGGCGAATGCCCCGGCCTTGTTGATACCGCCCATAGCCCCGCCGGCTCCGCCCGACTGGATCACCCACTCGGCAACGGTGGGGATCGTGAAATAGCCTATGATACCTATAATCAAAAAGATAATATAGACACCGCTGCCGCTGTCGGGAATGTAGTTGGGGTCTTGCAGGGCCAGGACGTCCGCCTGGAGCATCAACGTCTGGATCTTGGCCAGCACCGCGGAGAACAGGTCGGCGATGGGAAGCCAAAGGTACACACTGATATAGCGGGAAATCCAGCTCGCGAGCGTCGAGTGGAAGCCGTCGTAAATGGAGAGGGCGAACGACAAGGGCCCCAGAATCGACAGCACGACTAAAAAGAATGTCCGCAGCGTGTCGATGGTAAGCCCCGCGGCGTTGAACAACAACTCGAAGAAGTCCCGGACAAGCTGCCGGAAACCGGCCTTGATGTCGTACCACGTGCGTTCGGCCCACATGCTGATAATCTCGCCCAAGTCCGTGATACCCATATCCGCAAGCCGTTGTTCATACACCTCGTCGTCCACTAACCAAGCCTTGCCCTCGCGCCTGCGGGCCTCGGCTTCCAAATCGTCCTTCTGTTGCTGGTATGCCTGCAAATCCAACGTCTGCCCCTCCAGTATGGCGTGCGTGCCCTGCACCACGGGCGACATCACGGCGTTGATCGTCCCCAGAACCACGGTGGGAAAGAACATCACGCACAAGCCGATGGCGAAAGGCCGCAGGAGCGGGAACACGTCGATAGGCTCCGCATTGGCCAGTGCCTTCCATACCCGGTAAGCCACGTAAAAGAGCGCACCCAGGCCGGCGATACCTTTCGCCACCCCGATCATGTCGCCGCATAGCGGCATCATCTCCTGATACAGGTTCCGGAGAACCTGGTGTAAATTGTCGAAATCCATGACTGCCTCCGTTTTCAGGTTACCAATATCTGTCGTTCGGGTTCCCGTAAAGTGCCAGCACCCGGTGCGCGTCGCCCTTTTCGCGGCTGCGGATGAAGGACACGGAGATGGTCTTGCGCGTGTAATAGCGCGTGAGGTTGCGGTACTCCAGCATCTTCGTGTAAACCTGATCCACCACGTCCATCCGCTCCTTGTCCGAGAGCGAGAGGCCGTTGCCGCCGGTTATGACCGTCTTGAGTTCCGCCACCAGCGCACCGCCCTCCTCCAGCAACCGGGCGTAACCCGCCGAGATCGCCGCCAGCTCGTCCACCGTGAAGTTCGGGTCTGAAACCATACGGTTGAATCCCGAGGTGTAGATTTCCGTGATCTCGCTGACCATTTCGAGCGTCAGCTTCACCTTCCGGGCATCCTTGATGATGTTATGCACCGATTTGAGGGCGTCGTAGTAAGCCTTGCTCTGGTTATAAATCTTGATACTCTCTTGCAGCGACTTGACCATGTTGGTCGCCGTGGTCGAGCTTTGAACCGCGCTCTTGATGTTCTGAACGAGGTTCGACGGGTCGATGACCGTCCACTGCGCTTTTGCCTGGTACGTGAAGCAAAGAAGCCCCACGAACAGCGTTAAAATCAATCGTTTCATCCTTTTCATTATTTAATTCGTGAATACTTGGGCGGTCATTCCGACGCCCGGTAATAATCCCCGTAGGCGGAGAGCTGGAGCACCTCGCGCCCCGCATCGTAGGCCAGGGCGACATACCCGTAGAGGTCGAAGTAACGGATACCTCCCCAATACTTCCTCACGGGACGGGAGAAGCGTGTCCCGTCCTTGTAGGACACCTCCACGTAAAAACCGCCGCCCCGGCGTCCCGGGTTGCGGTAGATGCGAACCCGGGGAGAACCCGAGCGGCTTTCCCACTCGCCCGCCACCTCGTACAGCGCGAAGTCCAAACGCGCCGCCGTGGGGTCTGATCCGATACACTTGCGATACATGGCCTGCCCTCCCTTTAACGTTTGCCCTCGGCGAGCTGCCTGATCGCCAGTTCCATATCACCGCCCAGCTCGCCGGCAAGCCGCTGTACCTCCACTTTCTCCGTTTCCTCGGTCGTGTAGGCCAGGTACTCCGGGACGCTGACCTCCGTGGCATAGACCGCCGACTGAACGCCGCCCAGACCGATCCAGACCTCCTTGTATTTACGGGAAGGGTCGTTGGACTGGTTGATCGAGAGAATCTGCGCCTTCTCCTTGTCGGTCAGCCCCAACAAGGACTGAATCGCGTCGAAACGGTTCATGAACTTGCGCTGGTCGAGCAGGATCTTGCAGTCCGAGTTGTTGATGATCGCCTCCTTGACCACCGGGCTGGAAATGATGTCCTCGACCTCCTGCGTCACAACGATGGCCTCACCGTAGTATTTGCGGACGGTTTTATACATATAACGCAGATATTCAGCCATATTAGCCGTAGATAGCGCCTTCCAGGCCTCCTCGACTATGAGCTGTTTGCGTACCCCCTTGAGCCGTCTCATCTTGTTTATGAAAGCCTCCATGATGATGATGGTGACCACGGGAAAAAGCTCCTTGTTTTCCTTGATGGAATCCACCTCGAAGACCACGAAGCGCTTCGAGAGCAGGTCGATGTTGGCCCGGGAGTTCAGAAGGAAGTCGTAGCGTCCGCCCTTATAATACTGCCGCAGGGTGATGAGCATGTTGTCGATGTTGAAATCCTCGCGGCTGACCCGGATCTCCCGCTCCTCCAGCTCGCGGCGGTAGTCGTCCCGCAGGTACTCGTAGAAACTGTCAAAACACGGCACGATATTCCGGTCGGCGCGGATACGCTCGATATAGGCGTTCACGGCACTGCCCAGCTCGCCGCTCTCGGTCTTCGTGATCTTGTCGTCCTCGGTTTTCCAGAGTGTCAGCAGCAGCGTCTTGATGCTGTCCTTCTTCTCCACGTCGAAATAGTAGTCGTCGGTGTAGAACGGGTTGAAACTGATGGGATGTTCCTCGGTATAGGTAAAATACACGCCGTCCTCACCTTTGGTCTTACGCCGGATCAGCTCGCAAAGGCCCTGGTAGCTGTTACCGGTATCCACCAGCACGACATGCGTGCCCTGCTCCCAGTATTGGCGGACTAAATGATTCATAAAGAATGACTTGCCTGACCCCGAGCCGCCTAACACGAATTTATTCCTATTCGTAATGATCCCTTTTTTCATCGGTTCGTCCGAGATGTCCAGGTGCAGGGGCCTGCCGCTTACGCGGTCGCACAGCTTGATGCCGAAAGGGCTGGACGAGGATTTATAGTTGGTTTCCTCCGTGAAGAAACAGACCGCGGGCTCGATGAACGTGTAGAACGATTCCTCGGCGGGGAAATCCCCCGCGTTGCCCGGCATACCCGCCCAGTAGAGCGTGGCGGCGTCCACGGTGTTGTGGCGCGGGCGGCACTCCATCAGAGCGAGCTGGCTGCCCACATCATTGCGGATATGCCGGAGCTCCTGCACGTCGTCCGACCAGGCCAGCACGTTGAAATGGGCCCGGACGGATTGAAGACCGAACGAGTGCGCCTCGTTGAGATACTGGTCGATGTCGAGTAGGTCAGCCCCCTTACGGGAGCTTTCCCCTCTAAGAACCGTACGTGAGAGTTTCCCCTCATACGGCTCAAGCAATTCAAAACTTTTATTTGTAACTAAAAGCCGGCTCATAGTAACTTCCATTTATTTCTGTTAGTAATTCGGCTGCAATGGTCATGTATTAGGACTTTCGCCTTTCTACTGCTCCCTGTCATTTCAGTAATTTTCCAGGGAGTTTCCCGTGTGATGTGCTTGCCACACACAGGGCAACATTGCATTTGCTGATTCCACAGGCGATAGATATATTGCTTGCCGTCTAAGTGTGCAAGCATTCTTCGGGTCTTGTATTGATCGAAGAAATCTTTCCAATCGGCATCATATGGGTTGGCCTCACTGCGGATTTTGATATGTCGCTTTATTTTCGTATCCGACAATCTCACAAGAGTGTGGTATTTATCCACTTTCCTGTTTTCAAGCGGTACGGCAAAAGTCCAGCTTCTACCTCTTACAGTGTGATAATACTTGTTGGCAATCCATCGTTTACCTTTTTTGGGATGTCTTCTGCGAGACCATCGCCATAGTTTGTTGAAAATTTGTGCATCTGTTTTACGGAAAGTTTCCGATGCAGAACACCCCTTGTAGTAGTTCGCCCATCCTCTAATGACTGGGTTTAGCAATCGTATCAAAGATTGTTGCTTAGAAGACTTGTTCTTGTCCACTATTTCACGAACCTTATCTAAAAATCTCTTTCGACTCTTCTTGGATGGTTTTGTGATAAACTTGCCTTTATATTTTCTGATATTGAACCCAAGAAAATCAAACCCTTCTTCTATATGAGTTATCTTAGTCTTTTCTTCTGATAAGGTAAGCCCTCTTGCTTGAAGAAACTCAATGACTAATGGTTTAACATGGTTCTCCAACAACTCCTTACTCTCTCCTGTGATAATAAAATCATCCGCGTAGCGAACAAGATTTATCATAGGAGTATAGTAATTTTTCTTCGAGCGGTTTATCGGAAAGCTATCGGCAAGCAGTTTTTCCAGTCCGTCCAAAGTCATATTTGCAAGAGTTGGGGAGATGATGCCGCCTTGAGGAGTTCCCTCCTCTGTCGGAAAAAGTTGCTTGTTGAAAATAAATCCACTTTTCAACCATTTACGGAGCAAAACTTTATCCATAGGGATATTGTCAAGCAACCATTCATGACTGATATGGTCGAAACAACCTTTGATATCACCTTCTAAGATCCATTGTGGGGATGTCGTCCTTGCCAGGTCATTGAAGCATTGTTGAACGGCATCTGCCGTGCTCCTTTCTTTTCTGAAACCATAAGAATTGGCATCAGCCGTTGTTTCAGCTACGGGAGCCAGTGCCATCAGATACAATGCCTGCATAGCCCGGTCTTTCATAGTTGGTATACCCAATGGTCTTAATTTCCCGTTACTCTTTCTGATATGTACTCGTCTCAGAGGTTGGGGTGTATAACCTCTCCTTTTCAGTTCGGTTATTGCACACACTTTAGCATCTGGCGTTTTCCATGTTACCATATCGACGCCAGCCGTTTTACTCCCATTATTGGAAGTTACACGTCTTACCGCTAATGCTTTAGCGTAAAACGAGTGGGTCAGTGTCCACTGCAAGGCTTTGACCTTGTTGTGGCGACCCTCTTTTTGAGCCTTTACAATACGCGCTTGTAGCTTTTGAACCGCAGCTTCGCATTTGAGCCAATTTATACTGTCCCATTTGCTCTGCGTTTGGTCAGTCGATGCACACGATTTTTTAATTTCGTTCATTTGCTTTTCTCCTTTTAAAAGTTCTAAAAGTTTCTTGTAAAGAATCACCTACCGCAGAAGTCAGCCTGCTTTCGCAGCGGGATGATGTTTCAATCCCTATTCACCCCATTACAGGGTGGCATTCGCTTTTTCTGCAATCCTATACCCGCACTCCATTCGGCATTCCTTACGGTCTGCTTACCTGTCATTGGCAGGAGAAATACGGGCTTACTACGTTCCGTGCAAGTAACTTATAAGTGGGTTAGGTTCTGTCTATTACACCGGCAGTACTCTGTTCGTGTATTCCCAGAATGGAGAGGAATAACCGACTGCTTCCCTTTTGGGCTGAAGCCTATCAGTATCTTTGGCTTCTTCAACCTTACGACGTTTAGACGACAGTTCGCTTACGCTAACCATACCACCCAAGCCAAGCTCCCTGACTGTATGATACTAACAGCCATTGTCTTTCCCTCACGGTTCTGACTGCTCCTTTCGGAAGGGCTACCTTGTCTGGACAGCTTTGATACAGTATATTACTATTGGTGCATCTGTCCATAGGCTACCGTTGACGAAACAACGGGTTAAATCTAAGTTTAACAATTACTTACACAGCGACGTATCGCACCCACTCCTTGTTTATCTGGTTCCCGCGGGAGTAGCGGGAAAGGGACTGCATGTTACGCGCACGTTTCTCGAACATACGCAGGTTTTCGTCGCTGTCTTCCAGGAACACGTACTGGTTGTAAAGGTGGTCGCAGGAAAGCAGAAGCCCCACGGGGGCCGCGAACGACAGCAGGCAGTCCGAACGGTCGGTGGAAAGACGCTCGTAACGGGTGTCCGTACCCACGCGCCCCGGCAGGTCTTCCGTGTCCGAGAGCGTGTGCAGGCACACCCGTTTGTTGCCCACGCGCAGAACCTCGGCCCCCAGCTCGATGTCCTGAAGAGAAGTCGTCTCCGAGAGCGAGAGGGAAAAGTACCGTTCCAGCAGGCCCGGACAATCCGCCGTACCCGTGATCTCGTCCCCCGTGAGGCGGACAAGGGTCAGGAAACCCGAATCGTTCAGAATACGCTCGAACTGTTCCGCCGCCTCCAGGAATTTTGTCGCCGATTCCCGGTTTACCTCTTTGGGAATGATGTTGCCCCGGCAGAGGGTCGAGAAGTCTGAACGCATGTGCATACGCTCCCTCGTCGTTTTCGTCAGGTAGAGGAAGCAGGCGTGGGTCAGGAACGGACGCTCGTTGAAATGCCGCTCGTAACTGCGGGAGAGGAAACTCATGTCCCCCTCGCCCGTGGCCGGGCGGTAACGCTCGCGGATGAACCAGTCCTGCTTGTGTACCACGCTGTATTCGGGCAAGACCTTCAGGGCCTTGCACCAGGCGGCGTGGATCGCCTCGTACTCGGCGGACGTGACGGTGAACAGCTCCGGGAGTTCGACCCGATAGACGACCGTTATGTCCGCGTCCTTGCTGATGATACAACCGCCTTCCACGGCCAGGAGCGGGAACTTGCTTTCCAGCGTGGTGGCTTTCAAGATGTTTCTCATACGCGGCCCCCCTTTCTTTTCAGCAACCGGCGCAGGAACTTGCGGTTGAGCAGGTAGCGGGGATGCCGGCGCGCGGCGAGCAGCTTCATCAGCCCGTGTTCCCCGTAACGGGCGTTCAGGCGGAAGGTAAGCCAGACCAGCACCGAAGCCGCCGCAACGCCGAAAGCGATACATACCCACTGATCGACCCCTGCCATGTAGAGGATGACGAACACCACGAAGACGGCCAGCAGGCCGCCCGCGAAGATAAAGAGGTACTGCGCCTTCAGGCCCCGGAACTCCACGCTCTTGCCGATTCCCTTGTTGATTCCATATTCCATAATTATTTGCATGACAGGTTGGACTACAAGAAGAAAGAGCGTAGGATCGTCGCGGCGACAATCAGGAAAATACACGCGCCGAACCAGCTCGCGGCGGTCTTCGACGTGTCGGGGTCGCCGCTCGAAAACTTGTTATAGACCTTGATGCCCCCGATAAGGCCGACCACAGCCCCCACAGCGTACACGAGTTTCGTGCCGGGGTCGAAGTAACTGGTTACCATGTTGGTAGCCTCCGTAATGCCGGCGATGCCGTTGCCCTGCGCGAAAGCGGAGGAGATGGCGGCAAAGAGAAATGCCGCCGGAAGAAGAATCTTGTTCTTTCTCATAACTCGATAATGTTTGAATTGTGGCGCGGGGATGGATAGGCCCCGCACCGGGTTAAACTTCTTGATTCGGATTTTTTCAGTGGTTCGAGGATAGCCTCACGCGCTACCCGTAGTCTTTTTCTTTCATCGTGATGTCATTATGGGGTTAAACAAACTCACGGACGTCGAAACCCGTGGGAACCGAACCCTGCGGAGATGGGCTTTCCGCAGACCTCTCGGACATACGCCGGTGAAAGGCCGAGAGGTAGGTGTCGATCAGGGATTTTACCCTGTCGTTCCCGTCGGGGCGGCCCGAAACGATGACCTCGAACATGTCGGTCTGTTTCAGGCCCAGGAGGACACGTCCCGTTTCCTCCCTTTGCTCGTCTGTTGAAGGTGGATCGTGTACCACGTGGCGGTAGGCTTCGCCCATCTGTTCAAAACTAACCCCCTGGGCAAGCGAGCGGCCCAAAAGGGGCAGCTCTTCGGTGTCGTCTTCATCCTCGTCATAATCCGGCTCCTCCGCGTCCGCATCCGGGAAAGATTCATCGTACAGCGGAAAGTCGATTTCCAGAGGTTCGTTAGGCTCCCCCTCGGGAGCGACACCGAACACTTCATCCAGGTCTTCCGGCGGAATCTGCCGGGGGTGTTCGGGTACATTCGTGGGCACAAATATATCGGCTTTTTCCGTAACTTTTTCAGTTTCAGATTCTACGGCAGCTTGTGGCCGGGAGTGGCGCGGGTCGAGGACAAAGCGGCTCCTGCCGATGATCTCCTGCCGGCAGGGAGTGTCTTCGGCAACGATCCCGTCTGCCGGTTCGTTACGTTCCATCCGCCGCAGGCGGAAAAACGCCCACAAGGCATACCCCACGGCAAAGAGGGGCAGCAGCCACAACGCCCCGTTCATCGCTCCTCCGCTTTGGGTTGCCGGGAGGCCACGGCCTCACGCTCCTCGAAAAGCCGCTCGATGGTTTCCCGGTTATCGTCCAGGTGCGCCTTGAGAACCTTGTCCACGTAGGCCGTGATCGTCACGTCGCCACGACCGATGACACGGGTGATCTCGCGGATACGCTCGTGATACGACGGACGTATCTTCACGTGCTTGTTACCGGCGAAAGGCAGCCGCAGCAGGCAGATGTAACGGGCCAGGTACTCGGCCTCGGGGGTGGGGACAGTCCCCACGGCGACCTCCCCCGAAGGGCCGTCGGGGACGATAAGGGTTTTCATCCTGCGCCGGTAGCGGCACACGCGGAAGATGAAGGGCACGGCGACGCAAAGGACGGCCGCCAGGATAACAGATAAAATAATTGCTTTGTCTGACATGATGGATTGTTTTTAATGGATTGTAAAAATATTGGGTTCATAACTAAAAAATATCGGAGTTCCGTTTCTTGTAGAGTTCCGAAATTTCCTCCTGATAGGTCGCGAAATGCTGCTCCAGCACATTGTCCAGGTAGCTATACAGCGAGAGTTCGTTCTTACCGATAACCTGCACTATCCGGGTTATACGCTCGTGAAACTCCTTGCGGATATACACCGTTTTGCCGCTTCGGGTATTGGAGGGGGCGTTCCGGATAAAAAGACGCTCGTAATCCTGGCCTTTCCCTCTTCGGCGGCGTCCCTCCTCTTTCGTAGCCGGCGAGGCGGCGGCCTCGCCGGACGGTTCCGATAGAGCCGATGCCTCCTCCTCTTTTTCCGGCGTGTAAGGATGTAATGGCCGGTTTCGGCTTTTGGCCTGGCTGATGATGAAGGAAGCGTCCAAACCGTCGTCATGTTCTTTTCCGCTCATAAGATTCTACTTTAACAGTTCGATCAATTCATCCACGAGTTTATCCAGGTTGCTGCCCCGGATCAAAGAACGGTCTGCCGGGAAGAGCGTGGAGCGGAAGACAGAGCGACGGCTGGCGTTCTGCTCACGACGAAAACGCTTGGTGTCAGGCAGGAAGGTCTTCAGGACAGGAAGCTCCAACTCTTTCATTACCGCCTCGTAAACCTGATATAACTCTGTCTTTTCACGTCCGTCCACCATGTTCCATAGCATATACAGCCCTTTCATCCGGGACTTCTCGCGGCCCATGATATGCTCCTTTACCACAACCGCGTAATTCAGGGTGCTTTCCATGACAACCCGGTCGGCACTGATCGGGGCGACGAGATAATCCATTCCGGCCAGGGAATGAATCAGATCCTCGTTATTGATCGTACCGGGAAGGTCGAAGAACACATAATCGAAATCACCTTGCGGCAGGAGGTAGTCGGCATCGGCCAACGCCTCTTTCGTGTTGCTTTCCACGACAGGATAGGCTTTCTTTTGAAGCCGGGTGAATTGTTCGTAAGCTAACCTCTTGTAATGTTCGTCTTCGAGGGCAAGCTTCAGGTCACGTTCCCGCATCTCCACGATGGAGTGTTGGGGATAATCGCAGTCGATGACCGCGACATTGAAACCCTTTACATAGTGCAGGTAAGAGGCTGCCAGCACCGTGAGGGTGGTTTTGCCCGCTCCGCCTTTCTGGGTGGAGAAGGCCACGAATTTCGTTTTCTCTTTCATTGTTCCATGCGTTTTTAGTTATACAATCGGGTAATCGTTCATCTCTTCACGTATCCGGGCAAGTGACGGCATGAGATTTTATGCAGGTATGCCGGCACGCATATATGCTGGTGCGCTGGCAGGCTGTTACGCCGGTATGCCGGTGCATGGGCGCGTGTCCGATTTTATACTCATGCGCAACCGCATTTGCTTATCCGGACAAAGACCCGCTTTTTCCTCTGCACACGATGTTTTCTGCATCCGTCCGCACGTGTGCGGACAGGGGGATGTGTCATTGCCCGTATCCGTTCTCACGTGCAAAGTAAACCCTTAAAAACACGGGTTGTATGCTCTTTTTCCGCTATGGCCGCGTGTGGCGTTAAAGTGGACGCAAGTGGCGTAATCGCTTATGGCACAAGTGATTGAATAGGTCGGTATCTTTGCCTCGTGAACGATCCCGACGCTAATGAAGCCGTCCTTGCCCCGTTTTACGGCGGCTCTTTCAATGTTCTGTCCGCGAGCGGGCAGAAAGTATTTGCAAAGGGCAAATAGCAAGCTGTGTTTTCTGCTGCACGATTCTCGTTTTGCAGCAGAAAACAGCTTGCCCGCAAGGGGGAGAAAGCACCTCCGGAGTCGGTGCTTTTCAGAAGGGCGGCAAACCGCGAAGGGATCGGAATTTTCAGGAACCGGTGGGGCCCTGGCCTCTCCTTAAAATTTCGATGCGATGGAAAAGAACAGAAAGCCCCGAGGGGGCAAAGGGGGACGACCCGCGAAAAACGACCCGGCCGTTTACCGCTTTTCGGTAAACTTTTCAGCCGTGGAACATGCCCGTTTCCTCGACCTTTACGAGCAGTCCGGGCTATTGTCCAAAGCCGCTTTTATCAAAGCGAGAGTGTTCAACGAGGCGTTCCGGGTGGTAAAGACCGACCGGGGAACGCTCGAATACGTGGCGAAGCTGACCGCTTTCCACGCCCAATTCCGTGCCGTGGGAACGAATTACAACCAGGTGGTGAAGGAGCTGCACGCGCATTTTTCCGAGAAGAAAACACTCGCGCTGCTCTATAAACTGGAGAGAGCGACACGTGAACTGGCGGCCGTCGGGCAGCAGGTCGTGTCGCTCTCCGAAGAGTTCAAACAGCGATGGTAGCCAATATCACCACCGGGAAAGACGTGTACGGCGCGCTGGCGTACAACCAGGAGAAAGTCGATCGGGGCGACGGGAAGGTACTGCTGACCCACATCGTGAGGGAGCCGGCGGATGGGCGCTTCAACGTGGCCGCGACGGCAGAAGACCTCCTGCGCTGGATGCCCTCGCACTACCGGACGGAAAAACCCGTCGTGCACGTATCGCTCAACCCGGCTCCCGAAGACCGCCTCGACGACGGGCAACTCGCGGAGATAGCCGGGGCCTACATGGAGCGCATGGGCTGGGGAGGACAACCTTATATCGTATTCAAGCATACCGACATCGGACGGGAGCATATCCATATCGTGTCGGTGCAGGTGGCCCAGGACGGGCGCAAGATAAACGACAGCAGGCGCAACGAACGCAGCGTGGCCGTTACCGAGGAACTGGAACGGGAGTACGGACTGCATCCCGCCAAAGGGAGAAGGCGGGAGAAAGGGCAAGGGATCGTCCCCGCCGATTACACGCGGGGCGACCTGAAACGCCAGGTGGCAGCGGTAATAAAACCGGCCGTGGCGACATACCGCTTCCAGACCCTCGGCGAGTTCCGGGCATTGCTGTCCTTATATAATATAGGTATAGAGGAAGTCCGGGGAGAGCGGAACGGAACCCCCTACCGGGGATTGCTCTACACGCTGCTGGACGAGAACGGGGACAAGGCAGTGGCCGCGCCGCTCAAATCCTCACTGTTCGGTAAAGAGGTCGGGTATGACGGGCTGGAACGGCACATGGAGCGCAGCGCCGAACGGTTCGGGAAGGACGACACGAGGAGGCAAATCCGTGGCCGGGTCGATAAAGCGCTTCGGGGAGAACCCTCGGAGGAAGAACTGCGCGAACGCCTGCGGGGAGCCCGGGTGGATCTCTACATACGACGCAACGAAAACGGCCGCATCGTGGGTGTGACGTTCATTGACCACGAAACACGGACGGTCGTGAACGGATCACGGCTGGGAAAGGCATACTCGGCCAACGCCTTCGAGCTGCGCTTCGGCGGGAAACGGAATCCCGGGGAAAACACGAGGGACTTGTCCCCGAAACAAGCGCCTGCCGGACGGGACGGGCAACGGAAGCGGAATACCTCACGACGGAGGAAAGTATAACATCTCAATTATCATTCATTTATTAAATCTTACGGTTATGCAACAGGAAGACGACCTTCGGGGTCTTGCAAAAACAATGGATTTCATGCGGGCATTGAGTATCTTGTTCGTGGTTATCAACATCTACTGGTTCTGCTACGGGCAGATACGGGAATGGGGAATCAATATCGGCGTGGTCGATAGGATTCTGCTGAACTTCGACCGCACCGCGGGGCTGTTCCGGAATATACTATGGACGAAACTTTTCGCCGTCGTGTTCCTCGCCCTTTCATGCCTCGGGACAAAAGGAGTAAAAGAGGAGAAAATTACCTGGCGGAAAATCACGGCATCGCTGGCCACGGGAGGCGTGCTGTTCTTCTTCAACTGGTGGCTGCTGGACTTGCCGCTGACGGCAACGGCGAACGCGGCTTTCTACATACTGACCCTATCGGCCGGGTATATCTGCCTCTTGATGGGCGGCGTGTGGATGTCCCGCCTGCTGAAGAACAATCTCATGGATGACCCTTTCAACAACGAGAACGAATCATTCCAGCAGGAAACACGCCTGATCGAGAACGAGTACTCCATAAATCTGCCGACGAAATTTTACTATAACAAACAGTGGAACAACGGGTTCGCCAATGTCGTAAACCCGCAAAGGGCTTGCATCTGCATGGGAAGCCCGGGCAGCGGGAAGAGTTATTGTGTTGTAAACCAGTTTATTAAACAGCAAATCGAAAAGGGCTATACCCAATACATCTATGACTACAAGTTTCCCGATCTTTCGGAAATCGCCTACAACCACCTGCTGAATCACCAGAAAGGTTACAAGAAAATCCCGACTTTCTACGTCATAAATTTCGACGACCCGCGCCGCTCGCACCGCTGTAACCCCATTCACCCGGACTTCATGACCGATATTTCGGACGCCTACGAGAGCGCCTATACCATCATGCTCAACCTGAACCGAAGCTGGGTGCAGAAGCAGGGCGATTTTTTTGTGGAAAGCCCCATTATCCTTTTCGCGGCCGTGATCTGGTTCCTGCGCATCTACGACAACGGGCGGTATTGTACCTTCCCGCACGCCATCGAGTTCCTGAACAAGCGGTACGAGGATATTTTCCCGATTCTGACATCCTACCCGGAACTCGAAAACTACCTCAGCCCCTTTATGGATGCCTGGCTCGGAGGCGCTCAAGACCAGCTCCAGGGCCAGATAGCATCGGCCAAAATTCCGCTTTCCCGCATGATTTCGCCCCAGCTATATTGGGTCATGTCGGGCGATGACTTCACGCTCGACATCAATAACCCGGACGATCCCAAGATACTCTGCGTGGGGAACAATCCCGACAGGCAAAACATTTACGGAGCGGCTTTGGGATTGTATAATTCCCGGATTGTCAAGCTCATAAATAAGAAAGGCCAGCTCAAATCGGGCATCATCATTGACGAGCTGCCGACAATCTACTTCAAGGGACTCGACAACCTGATCGCCACGGCCAGAAGCAACAAGGTCGCCGTGCTGCTGTGCTTCCAGGATTTTTCACAGTTGAAGAGGGACTACGGGGACAAGGAGGCCGCCGTCGTGATGAACACGGTGGGCAACATCTTCTCCGGGCAGGTCGTAGGTGAAACGGCCAAGACACTCTCGGAGCGGTTCGGTAAGGTATTGCAGAAGCGGCAGAGCATGACGTTGAGCCGCAGCGACAAATCGACATCCATATCCACGCAGCTGGACAGCCTGATCCCGGCCTCGAAGATCTCGACGCTCACGCAGGGAATGTTCGTCGGGGCCGTGGCGGACAATTTCGACGAACGTATCGAGCAGAAGATTTTCCACTGCGAGATTGTCGTGGACAACGAAAAAGTGAAAGCGGAAACGGCCCGGTACAAGAAGATACCACAAATTACCGACTTCACGGACGAGAACGGGACGGATCACATGAAACAGGTCGTGCAGGAAAACTACGAACGTATCAAGGCAGAGGCCGGCCGCATCGTCGCCGAGGAACTGGAACGTATCAAGAACGACCCGGTGCTTTGCAAGCTCCTGCCGGAACAGAACTAAATGAACACAAACACCCCCGCAAACAACCTCCGTGACCTTAACGGGGGCCGTTTCCTGGTTTTATAACCGTACAGCCGGTGTTTTGGAACATAAAGTAGTGATTATGTGAACGGAAAACATTATTTTTGTGTTTGGAATCCTTTTAATTATAAGTATGACAGTTACCGATATATACGAAGCAATGAACAGCAAGGCGGAAGCGTTTTTCGAGTGGTTGCAGGCTCACCCGAAATACGGGTTGCTGTTTGGGGTCGGGTTGCTTGCCCTATGGCTTGCAGGGTTGCTGTTCCGTTGGAAATGGGCGTGTCATTGGCAGTTTAACAGCAAACTGTGGTTATTTGACGATTGCAAGCCTGAAACACGCCGCAGGGTTCAGATTGTGTTGGTCAGCGTTCTGATTATACTTATATTGGTTGGTTTCTTTGTATGGAGATAACGGTATGGAAAAGGACAATCGCAAATACCGGATCTGCTTCATCGACTATATGTGGTATGTAGCCGAGATATGGCACGAAAGGGAGCGTACCAATCTCAACGGACGTATGCTACTGTTTTGGTGCTGGCTCTTCGTCCTACTCATACCGCTTGGGGTTCCGCCGATATTGCGCCTTTTCGGCTGGATGATTGGTTTGGCCATAGTGATTCCTCTCTGCTTTCTTCCCGATTTATTCTGCAAGCTACGCTATACAGCCGGACGGCGTGAAGCGCTCCGTGAACATTACGGGAAGATGAAACATCCCGGCAGGAAGCTCGCCAAAATAGTTCTTATCGCTATCGCCCTGATCGTGGCAAATGTAGCGCTGATGTTCCACCTCGGATTTATACATTGGGCATGATGAAACGGCAGGAGAATAAGCAACGGTTCTATCTCTGGGACTACCTCTGGTGGATGGGGGAGAAATTGGAACAAGCAAGACGAACAGGCAGGGTCGATGGCGAAATGATGCTCTCGATTTATATCTTCGCTCTTTTGATATTCCCTATGATGACTGTTACTATCCGGCTTTTTCCAGGTGTGTCGGCATTGTTGCCATGTGTCGTTTTTAGCATTGTCACATTTGCCGTTATGTCGCTCGTCAGCAGGATTTACAAATGGCGAGGCAAAGCAGTGATGTCTCACTATGCCAAGTGCAGGTTTAACGAACTCCTTGCGGTTCTGTTATTTTTCCTTGCGATAGCCATTATCTGCTTTATGATGTATCTTCTTGACAAAAAGTGAAACAAGCTTTGATACGAACTCCGGGCCGTTATATCGAATGGTCTAACTCGATGTACCAGTTTCCCTTGATGGGTTTGTAAAGCGTGGTGTCGTTGTACGTCCTGCGGTAGATCTCGTTCAGGTCGCCATATTCGGTGATACGGATATTCCGACGGCTTCTCAATCCGGGATCGTAAACGAAACTCTTGGACGTTCCCGCATCCACGATGCCGTGGGAGTAGTACGGCATAACAAGGCTCACATATACCGAATCTGCCGTTCCCCATTCCCTGCGATCAACAAGGATAAAACCGCATCCAATCTCTGATAACAAGGAGTCGAGTAGGATTCGCTCCGGCTTCAACAGTCCATATACCGGAATGTCTTGTTCGTCATTCGTTTCATGGAATGTATCGCTTTGTTCTGTTGAATCAAGTATAATGACCTCTTCCGGAGAAAGCGGCGGGTAGTGAAAACTACCTTCTGAACTCTCTGCCATGATTTCGTACACCTTACGGAACGCCACCTCGTGCGTGGTGAAATGGCGTATCATTTCCTCGTCCGACGGCGGCATGGGAGGCTCTCCGCAGCTTGCGGCAAGCAGGATTACAAATAACAGGATTATGATTGGTGTTCTCATTTTCTAATGTTTAATAGGATGCAGATAATCACTGTTTAAGTGATTGATGTGCGTGTTATCAATACTTTAACTACAAACTTTAAAACAATCATTCATTTTATAATAATAGTTTCGTATCTATCAAAATGTATTCCTTGAAGATGATGTTTCAATACAAGGTTCTTAAATTCCTCCCCATAAAAAGTATAGCGACAATTTACATTCGGAAGTCTGAAAATAGTTTGCTCTTGGATTTTATTTTTATCCAACACAAATTTATTTATACAACTCACCCATCCTCTTTCTTTATCTAACCACACTATATCTGATTCTTTTTCAATCAAAGCATCTATTATATTGGTACAATGAAAAAAATAAAAACCTTTTGGCGACTTTATATCAAGAATTTCTCCATTTTTGATAAGAATATTTTCTAAAATACTTAATGCTTTGTCGCTAATAGTTAATAGAGGATTACAAAATTGTGATAAATCAAAATGTTTATGTCTATTACTTTTTTTCCATATATATTCCATCTCAGGAGGATTCCACTGCTTTAGTAAACCTTCAGCATGTCCCATACAATTTTGCCAATCTTCCACATTTGGAAAACGTAAATCGTTAAATCCTTCTAAACTACCTATTAAGTAAAAGTTCATATTGTCGTACTGTAATTGATAATGGTTTGACGGGGAACGGCGTTAGTCCGTTATCCCGGCTTGTTAATATTAAATTTATGTTTCCTGATAGATTGTTTCAGAATATAATTCTGTCGAAAGAATAATAGATTTTAATTCTCCATTAGACTTATAATCAAATGAATGTTGTAACGTATCCTGTTCAATATCATTTCTATCAAATTGTCTTATAACTATTTTTTGTAGGCGGTCATTTTCATAAAAATATGTTTCTTCTCTACTTCCACGAGAACCCTTTGAATACATTTTCTCTATTTTACCATTACTTCCATATAGATAATATCGGACATTCACAATACGTTTGCTATTATCATATGCAATAGTTTTCATGAGTTCCTTTTCATAAATGAAAAAGGTGTAATAGAATTGATTTTTAAGTTCCAAGCCCTCTCGGATTTCTATAATTTGATTTTTTACATCGAAATAATAAGTAAATAGGTTATTAGTTGTTTTGAGAGAAGTTACATTTCCAACTATTTTCCCTTGCTTAAACCTGTTTCTTTGATAAGAATAAGGGGATATTTCGTAGAACTCACCTTTGTAATTCTCTTCCCTTACAACATTCTTATCAATTTCTCTTTTCAATTCATCAAACATATTTCTCAATGAATTAAAATCATCTTTCAATTTATCAGGTATCATAGTGTTTCCTTTTAATATTAATGTTTGGTGGCTAACCGACCTTTCAGGGGTAGTTAAGCCGCTTGTTAGCAACCTCTTTTCGTTTTATAGATTATTTCAGAATATCCATTTGGAAATGATTTGGTAATACTTTCTAAAGCCCCATCGTCTTGATATTGGAATATATGAATTAAATCATTACCACTATTACCCTCAATATCATATTGTTTGACTTCAATATGTGTCAAAGCATTTTCTTTATAGATATAATTCTCTTCACGGCAACCATACCTACCACATAACTGTGACCGTTTCAGCTTTCCGCCCTCAAAAAAGTAATGGCATACATTCATCAAATGTTTTCCATTATCGTATAGAATACTTTTCACAAGATTGTCTGTATAATACAGGAAAGTGTGATAAAACTGATTTTCAATAGAACAACCAACCTTAACTTCTACGATTTGATTTTGGTTATTAAATCCGTAGATACAAAGATTTTTGGTGCTTTTTATTGTATCAGGACGCTTTACAGGTTTTCCTTGTTTGCAACCATTACGCTGATAGGAATATGGAGTAAGTTCATAAAACTCGCCCTTATACAACTCAGTCCTGACAACATCGTCTTCTATTTGTTGCCTTATGGTTTCAAAGTCATTTTTCAATGCTTCAAATTCAGTTCTTATAGTTTCTCCAATCATTTTCATCTTTTTGGGGTTGCTAATGTTCGGCAGCGTTCCGCTTATTCAATCGGTTTGCTGTTTGTTATCGGTCTATTTCTTCTGTTTCAATCTTGCCTCCAAGTTGTTCAATTTCTTTTCGATATTCATCCACAATTATAGAGTTCCCTATTCCAAGTAAAATTTTATCTCTTGAACAAAATTCCTTGATTTCACTTAGTGGAACAGAAAATTTCTTTTTTAAGTACAGCATAATTTTAGGCAATTCATTTCCCTTGTCTGCAAGATATATATTGTAAATCTTAGGACTAATGATTGTCAGATAATCATCTAATTCCGTATTCTCAAATTGCACAAACTCGGCAGTTGGTAATATTGCATAACGAAAACAATCCGATTTTGTATCACAAAACACAATGGAATAACCGCCTCTGTTAAGTTGCTTGTTCATAGCTTGGAACAACAAAGGCAAATAGTCACCTCGGCGAATTTTGTCCCAATCCAAAGAATCCTCAAACTTTTTAGTGTTCCATAAGAAACGTTCTATCCCATAATTCTTTAACATCATCGTAATGGAACGCTTAACCTGCCCTGAATATTCTTCACCACTCCAATCAATAACTGCCATTCTGTGAGAAACTATAGCAAAACAAAGCATAATATCTACTTCACTAAATTCATTGTCTTCAGAGCTTGTATCGTACCATCCCTTTTCAAACATTTTCCTATGTTGAAGGACAAAGGTTCTCTTATCTATATTGAACAACTGAATCATTTCTAAAAATTCATCATAGTGTTCTTTTAATAACACTTTAGCGAATAATTGAAGTTTACTATCCATATTTTAATTTTTAGACCGATAATGTTTGTTGGATAATCGACCTTTGGAAGATTAATCCGTATGCTATCGTTTATTTCAACTTAATTAGTTTTTCATATTGACAAGAAACATCAAGAAGTTTATCTACTAATTCATCTCCAAGCCAACAATCTATTAGATATTTGCCATAACTTGGTGTAAACGAGTAAATATCTTTATCAATCGCATTAATCATATTTTCCAATTCTTTTTGTACATTATGTAATGCACCATCAGGAAGAGAAGTCTTCCTACATTCAAAAGGTTGCGCTAATATTCTTTTTACATCATCAAGTATATTCACACAACAACTTTTTACTGTTTCTTTTCTACTTACCATATTAAACGATAATGTTCGGCGAATAATCGTCCTTTAGGGAGATTGATACGCTTGTTATCTGCCTTTATTCGCTTTGATAAGTTTCAACTACATACAAATCAACATTAGGATAATCATTTGAAACTGTCTCTATAATTGCTTTTACATCATCCCATTTTAATCCTCCTAATCCAGCACCGATTGCAGGTAAGGCTATTGCCGTTACATTATCACCACTGGCTAACTCAAGCATCTGTATCAGTGCCTTTTCGATATACTCTATTTTAGCTCGTGTTCGCCACGTTGCTTGAGTACCAAGGTTATATATATGTCCATTGCCATAATCATAATCAAAAACATCACCGGGGCAAAACTTATTTTCTTTGCACAACTGCTTATATTCAAGATACATATCTGGATATTTGCTTTTGAACTGTACGGCAATGCCTTTACCCATTGCACCGGCACAATTACAACCATGCGCATAACTGCTCACTCCATCAATACGGAATATGTCGCCTTTTTCAATATACCTAATCATTGTTTTTTTCTTTTTTATTGTTAATTATTCTGGGCAGATAATGTCCGGCAGATAAACCGCCTTCAATGTTTCATCTGTTTGTTAGCAACCTATTTTCTATCAATCTTTTGTAAAAGTTGATTGTAATACTTCTCTAACATTTTGATGTTATTTTTTCTGTCAATTTTTCCACTTTCATTATCTGTGTATGCAAACCACTTAAATAGCAATTCAACAAAAATATGTTTACCAATTTCTGTTAAAGAACTTTCCTTAATAATTGAAGGCATGATTAGGTTTCCTTCATTATCACATGGATTATCACACAAAAGCCCCTTTCCGTATGCGTAGTTTAATAAGTTCTGACAACAGACTTTTGCGTAGTCTTTATCTCTCTGACGGATTTGAGCTTCTATAAGTCCGTCAACATCAAAAATTATTTGGTCACTCATATTCTTTTTAGTTTGTAAAGTTGCTAATGTTCGGCGGATAATCTCTCTTACGGAGATTTATCCATTTGTTACCGATGTGCCATTTATTTCTATTTCTTTAAATTTTAAAAACTCATTTGCCTTATACAAATGAAGTAATTGCATTTTCATATTTTCATTGACAATGTTTTTATAAAAACCGTATTTATTCCACCCTTTTAAAAAGAACCCATCTACAGATGAAGGTATTTTAGACATATCTAACACAAGTGTACTCATGCATTCAAATTCTTCTCGTTTGGAATGAATATTGTCAACACAATCAATTACTTCATTAAAAATAATTGCCATATAATCAAGTGGGAAATCTCCATATACTGAAACCCTTTTTAAAGAAATTCCTTTTATGGAGGACAATTCGTTTATATTCAATATATCTTCTCTGACAAGAAACAAATGGCTGACTTCAGCAAATTCTGGCATTCTTATTTGCCCAAATCCAGATATACTTTTAGCGATTAGCCCCTTACCTTTGATAAGAGCTTTTATCTGATACCTTTCCGATGAAGATGAATCTATAATTCTTTGAAAATTAATTTCTTTATCTTCATATATAAACTCCCACGAATATGTAATACATTTCTTCCATATTCGATTTTCTCCATTCAAGTATATTTTATACCATTTCATATTGTCATTGTTAATCGGTAATGTCTGGCGGATAATCGAGTTTTTAGAAGATTAATCCGCTTGTTATAAACTCAATTCAATCGCTTTCCATTTCTTAGACTTCAATTTTTCTAAAGAGTGTTCGCTATATCCCTTTTTAGTAGCTTTTACAGGAATAAGCGTATAAAGAGTAACCATATCCTCTTTGTTATCATATTGATTCGCTGTATCAGAGTAGTTATAATCTACGACATAGAATCCAGCCAATTTCTCCGACCAAGAGATTGCGTTGAACCCTTTCTCTGTTTTGGATATAAAATCTCCATCAGAGAATGTTCTTCCGTTACGGACTTGGTTCGTTAATTCTTTCATTACCATATAAGGGAACTGTGTCTTCTCCATTTTAGAGTATGGATTCCAGCCAAACGGAAGCACAATAACAAACTCCACATAAGGCTGGGTATATTGGAAATTTCCTACACTGAACAATAACGAATTGTTGCCTCTATTAACAACCGCAAGCCTATTGAATACACCATTTTCCGTTTCATTGAATTTGTTAGGAATAACTCTGCCAATATTCCAGTCTATATGTTGGGATATGCCACCACCGACTTCAGACCATACATAATCGTGGTTGATATTGGACGACGCACCCTTTTCCTTCAGAAAAAGGCTTATTTCGTTATGTCCACTACTAATAGACCAATCAAGAGGAGAAAAAAGTAGAGTTGTAGTAAGCCTATTTATATCCGCACCTTTCTCTATAAGGTAGCGAACAATCTCAAAATGCCCTTTAGCGGCAGCTTCATTCAAAGCTGCTGTTGTAGAACTTTCATAAGCATTTATATCTGCGCCATTTTCTATCAATAATTTGACTATTTCTAAATGGTTTCCAGACGAAGCACCCCATAAAGGAGAAAATAATCTATCTTTAATACAATTTACATCGGCTCCATATTGAATTAAAGTCTTGCAAATTTCATAAAAACCTTTCTTTGCAGCTCGGCATAAAGGTGGATGAAGCGTATATAAATTCTCATCATTCAAATCCAGATCTGAATGTTGGTCGAGTATATTCGATACTTCCTGCACGTTGTTATCGCCAACTGCTTTTTCCAGTTTTATATAAATTTCTTTATTATTCATCTATTGAGTTTATAATGGTTTGCAGCTTGCCGCCGTTAGGCGGAACAGGTGCTTGTTAGCAACCTATTTTTATTTGTTTCTCACCTCATTCAACCATTTATTAATCAATTTTTCAGAAGGTGTCTTTTGCGTCCGGTCTGTATATGAAATGAATTTCATAAAAAAAGGCATAAAAAACTTTTCTCCATCTGGAGTTAAATCATTCCGACGAAATTCAAGTTTTATAATTCTACCTTTTGTATCTACCGGACGATTTTTCAAGAAACCGTTATCCCAATAAAAAGACAATAAAACAACAAATTCATCATACAATCGCTCAATATGTTCCATATATCTTCTGTTTACTGCAAAATGATAGGAAAAATCACACATTAAATCCTGCCATGCATGTAATTCATTATAAGTTTCTTTGAATAACAGAGAAAGTAATTCTTCGTTATCTGTATTTTCTACTAGTATGAAATCCTTTTCTCCCGGCGGATTTTTATATGGACGACATACTTGGGCATCAGGTAACAACTCTTTCCCTTTATCAGTAAGCAAAAGATAGCATTGATTCTGATACAAGACACCTATTTTCTTCCCATCCAAATGAATAATAAATTCATCAAAAATAGGTTCGAGCATTATGTTGTATATTGCTCGCGTTTGTTTCTCAATATAATTTGCATATTTTTTTGTTGTCATATCCTTTTCGTTTTATAGGTTGCTAATGTTATACTATCAGCCGATTTGGCTGTTATTTTCTTTAAGTATCAGACCTCGTCTTCCTCCATCAACAGATCGTCCAACGGGCTTTTGATATTGCTTTTGAAAGTGTCGGCTATGTGGACATACCTTTCTGTCGTCTTGATATTGTTATGTCCCATAAGCTCTTTCACTATCTTGATGTCGGTTCCCTGCTCCAGCAGGTGAGTGGCGAACGAATGGCGCAGCAGGTGCGGATAAATCCGTTTCGTGATTCCCGCTTCCCGGGCCGCTGCCTTCAGCCGTTTCGACACGATACTCTCGGTGAAAGGTTCTCCCGGTCTGTGTTCAAAAAGCCACACTTTCGGTTTGTATAGTCTGTTATATTCCGTCAGCTTTTTCATCAACGGTCTTGACAGCAGGGTGTAGCGGTCTTTTTTCCCTTTACCCTGCCGCACCCGTATCAGGGAGCGGGATTCGTTGATGTCGCCGGGTTTCAGTTCCAGCAGTTCGCTGATGCGCAACCCTGCGGAATAGAGTATGGAGAACATACAGAAGAAACGCAGGTCTGTCACCGTCACGTCGAGTATTTTCTTTATTTCCTCCTTGCTCAACACGTCGGGCAGCGTCTTCTCCCGTTTGGCACGGTTCACCTTGTAACACCGCCGTTCCTGACCGAGAACTTTCTCGTAATAGAACTTGATGGCGTTGATACGCTGGTTTTGCTGGCAGGAGGATATGTTTTTCTCGTGGATGAGATACAGCAGGTAGTCGTTTATCTCGCCGGGAGTAACCGTTTCAATCTTACGCCCCTCGAAATGCTGTTGGAAATCGCGGAAATAGGAGGTATATACCCTTACGGTATGGTCACTGTAACGCACTTGCTGAAGTTTTTCCAGATAGCCTTCCGGCAGTGGCGGCCGTTTGTCTTCCTCTTTACGGGGTGCGGTTTCCTTGATGGCAGAATAGTCTATAAACGCCATTTTTACATAGCGGTCGAAGAACTCGGCAAGCACGAAATCTTCTGCCGGCAGATAAGCCCTGCCGCCGACAAGCAGTACGTTTTCTTCCTTCGACAGCGACAAGCGGATGTCATTGTCATTACCGAAAGTCACTTCGACAAATTCTCTCCCGTTTCTTATCACCGGAGAAAGTTTGATCTTGGTTTTTGGGGTATATATTTCCATGCCTCACGTTTTGTCGGATATTGAAACCCGTTTTCGCAAATTTATAAAAAAACACGGGTTATCCATGCGCTTTATTGACATTTAACAATAGATCCCGACTACCTGACAAATAAGGTGAGGAGCCACGAAAATACCCTCTGCCAAATCCGTCCTTCCCGGCACTCCGTTTCTCCGATTTCCTCTGCCCTGCGCCACAAGCGGCCACTTCTGTGCCCGATGCTTCCATAGCCTTTCCAACTCTTTTACGTTCAGCCGGTTCCCCTTACTTTCGTTCCCGCATCGCTATTGGTGCTAACTAAAAACACTCGTAATTATGGACGAAAACGTAAAGAACGACGCTAAACAAGTCATGCTCGTTCAGAATGCCGACGACGGACGACTACAAGCCGTTACCGGCGTGGATCAGGACGGCAATATCCAGACCGCCGACCCCACGGATCAGAACGTGGCGAGCCTGCTGAACGTGAACACGCAGGATTCAGCCCTCGAAGCCTTCTTCAAAAAGTTCATGGAACAGGCCCAGAACCCCGTCCACACGGGTATCTTCGTCATGACGGAGAATGCCCTGAACAAACTTATCCGCATCGACTTCGACCCGGAGATTCTGGAAAATTACCGTATCGACCCCTCCGAACGGCTTCAGACGCAGGAGCAGCGGCAGTTCGAGCCGCTGGACGTCACGAAGATAGACCTGGCGGATATGGAGAAGAAAGGTATCCGCATGGAGGACATCGAGCCACACCTGAAAGCCATGTCTTACGGACATAAATCCAACGGGCTGGTGGAGATGAACCCCGAACTGGAGAACGGGATGCGTGTTTCCACCAAAGGGCGCGTGTCGCTCGAAGAGCAGGCGGACGGCTCGCTGCGCGTCGTGCCGCATTACTGGCAGGAACGGCCCGACCTCGACGCCCCCTTCCACGGGGTGCTGCTCGATGAGGAGGCGAAAACGAACCTGATGAACACCCGTCATGCCGGGAAAGTGATCGACCTGGAGCTGGAGCCGGGCAAGCTCACGCCCTGCTACGTGTCGATAGACAAATGGACGAACACTCTGGAACCCATGCCCGTTTCGCTACTCGAAAAACGTGCCCGTATCAAGGAGGCCGACCTCTCGGAAGGCAAGCAGATGGATTTCTACGGCGGCGGCAAGGTGTTGCTCGAAGGATATACCACCCGCGCGGGTTATAAGCGGGATGCCTATATCCAAATCGACGCGGCCGAACGTAACTATTCCTTTACCTACGACGGTTTGGATCGCAACCGCTACGCCCAGGAGAACAAGGAGATTTACCGCCAGAAGGCCGCCGAGAAAAACGGACGGCAGGAAACTACGGCCTCCGAACGACAGCCCACACTCACGATTCACCGGACAATCCTCAAAGCCTCCGTGCCCAAAGAGGCTTATGACCAGTGGACGGAAGCGGTGAACGACCCCTCCAAGCGGGCGGATGTCAAGGCTTTCTACATCAAGGGCATGGTCAAGGACGGGCAGGGTGAGCCGTTCAACGCCTGGGTCAAGCCCAACTTCGAGCGTAACAAGATGGACTTCTTCCGCTGGAATCCCGACCGTGCGAAACGGCAGGGAGCGGAGGTCAAACCCGCCGTTGAAAGCCGTACCCAGGTCGCCGTCAATTCCGAGGGCAAGACCGTCGAAGCGGTCAAAGGTGTGAAAGAGCCGCTCAAGCAGGGACAGCAGGAGGCCACTCCGGCGCAAAGGAGAAATTACCGCAGCTGCAAAAAGAGCAACTCCAAAGGTGTCAAGGTATAACGTATGAAATGGTTCTACATGCAGACCGGAGCCATGCCGCTCCTGATCGCAGCGCTGGCCGCCTTATACCTCCGGCCGGGTAAACGCAGCCCCCCGGAGGAGGCAGACGACGGACGGCAGTATTACGACGGGAACAGCAACCATGTCTATTACGACCGCCGGCTGATCGCCCGTCCGGAAAAAGAGAAAGAAGAACTACAAGAAAACAACCACTGAAAAATCCGAATCATCATGCAAGTTATTATCGCAGAAAAGCCCTCGGTGGCGCGTGAGATCGCCGCCATCGTGGGAGCCACGAACCGTAAAGACGGTTTTATAGAGGGAAACGGCTATGCCGTAACCTGGGCCTTCGGCCACCTGGTCGGGCTGGCAATGCCCCAACAGTATGGCATCGCGGGTTTCCGCCGGGAAAACCTGCCTATCCTGCCATCATCGTTCATCCTCCTGCCCCGGCAGGTTCGGAAGGGTAAAGAGTATAAGGCCGACCCGGGTGTCGTGAAGCAGCTCGGTATTCTCCGGGAATTGTTCGGCATGGCCGAGCGCATCATCGTCGCGACCGACGCGGGGCGTGAAGGGGAGCTGATCTTCCGCTACATCTACTCTTACCTGGAATGCCGTACCCCTTTCGTGCGGTTATGGATCAGCAGCCTGACCGACCGGGCCATCCGCGAGGGGTTACAACACCTTCGCCCCGGCAACGAATACGACAACCTTTACCTCTCGGCCAAAGCCCGCAGCGAAGCCGACTGGATCGTCGGTATCAACGCCTCGCAAGCGCTTGCTGTGGCTGCCGGGCGGGGTGTCTGGTCGCTCGGACGGGTGCAGACCCCCACGCTGGCGATCATCTGCTCCCGTTACCTGGAGAACAAGGCGTTCAAGCCCGCCACCTATTTCCGGCTGAAGCTTTCCACGGCAAAGGAGGGCACGGAGTTCACCGTCCTCTCCACGGAGAAATTCGACGGCAGGGAGAAGGCGGAAGCAGCCCGCGCCGAGGTTATCGGCGCCCGAACGGTACGCGTCGTGAACGTGGAGCGCAAGGAGACCAGGGAACAGCCGCCTCTCTTGTACGACCTGACGACACTCCAGAAAGAGGCCAACAGCCGGTATGGTTTTTCGGCAGAAAAAACGCTCGACATCGCCCAGTCGCTTTACGAGAAGAAGTTCATCACTTATCCCCGTACCGGCTCACGCTATATATCGGAAGATGTGGCCGAGGAGATTCCGGCACTCATCGGGAACATGACACGCTATCCCCGTTTCGCGGAATACGCGAGCAGGATGGATACCGCATCTCTCTCCCGCCGAAGCGTGGACAACGAAAAGATCGCCGACCACCACGCGCTGCTTCCCACCGAGAACCTCCCTTCCGAACTGGATGCCGACCACCGCATCGTCTATGAGATGGTCGCGGGGCGGATGCTCGAAACCTTTTCCGGGGCCTGCGTGAAAGAAAACACTTCCCTTACCCTGCAAAGCGCGGGGCATGATTTCACGGCCCGCGGCAGTATCATGGTCGAGACGGGCTGGCGGGCCGTCCTGAATGAACCTGTCGAGGAGAAAGAGGAGGACATGACCCTCCTTCCCGACATCGTACAAGGCGACGAGCTGCCCGTCAAAGGATGCGGCACGGAACAGAAACAGACCCGGCCGCGCCCCCTTCACACGGAATCGAGCCTGCTGGCGGCGATGGAAACCGCCGGACGCGAACTGTCCGACGAGGCCGAACGCGAGGCGATGAAGGATGCCGGCATCGGCACGCCCGCCACCCGTGCCGCCATCATCGAAACGCTCTTTGCCCGCGAGTATGTCAGGCGAGAGAAAAAGTCGCTTGTACCCACGGACAAGGGACTGGCCGTGTATGCCGTGGTCAGGGACAAGAAGATCGCCGATGTCGCCATGACGGGCGGCTGGGAACTGGCCCTCTCGAAGATCGCTACCGGGGAGATGGACGCCCCGACGTTCCATCGCGGTATCGAAGTCTTCGCCTCGCAAATCGCCAAAGAACTGCTGGAAGCAAGAATCGACGGCGCGGAGAGTGACACAGCCTGCCCGCGTTGCGGCAGGCCCGTGGTGTTCTATCCCAAACTCGCCAAGTGTCAGAATCCCGATTGCGGCCTGACCGTATGGAGAACCGTGGCCCGCAAGGAGCTGACCGACAAGCAGCTCGCGGAACTGCTGACCAAAGGCAAAACCGGCACGATCCGAGGATTCGTCAAAAACGGCGGCGGGACGTTCGACGCGGCCCTCACGCTCGATGACCAGTTCAAGACCTCGTTCGTTTTCGAGCCACGCGATACTCCCAGGCAGGGAAAGAGGAACAAACGGAAATAATCGTTACCTTTGCCACTGGAAAAGACCTGTCATAACGAGATACGCTTGTTTGATAAGGATTTTTTCAGTGGTCGGCGCTTCGGGTGGGAACCCGGGGCGCCTTTCTCTTCCCCGATTATCAACGACCACTAAAAATTCTTATCATGCCAGACAAGCAACACCATACCCCCACGGGGGAATTGTCCTATTACGGACTTTCGTTACTATCCTACCTCAAGGACAGCCACCCGGAACTCATCGCCGAAGGTGAATTCATCGCCGAGCGGGCCGACAGCGCCGCCCAAGCGTACAGCGAGGCGATCCGTTCGGGCTGCAACCACATCGAGGCCGAAGAAATTGCCCGCGAGGAACTCTACCGCGGACTGCACTTTTCACCCTACAACACGCTGGTAAACATCCTCTGGAGGGAATTCGAGGCGGAGATTCCCGAGGATACCGCCCGGCAGGCGGCTCTACGCCTGCTGCCCCTCTGCCGCGGAGTGCTGGAGAAGTACGACCTCACGGACGACTTCGCCGACACGCCCGACTACGAACTGTTCTATACCGAACTGACGGGAACCGTCCAAATACTTCTCGAAGATGGCATTCAATAAGAAAACCCACCTCCGCCAGAATATCGACGCGCTGAAGACGGCCTTCACGCTCGACAGGGAACGGCGGGCGCCGACTCCCGAAGAAGAAAGGACACTCGGCGCATACAGCGGCTTCGGCGCCATCAAGGAAGTGCTGGAAAACCCCACCGGGAAACCGGACAAGGACGGCATGGCAACGCTCGTGGCCGAGTTGCACGAGGTCATCAGGGCGAATACTCCCGACGAACGGGAATACAAGCGCTACATGGACGGGATCAAGAACTCCGTCCTGACGGCTTTTTACACGCCCCCGAAAGTGGCAGACGCCATCGTGGAGGCGATATGGGACACGCGGATCGTCCCAAAACGTATTCTTGACCCCAGCGCGGGAACGGGGGTTTTCGTCAATGCCGTGGATTTCCACGACCCCTACGCGGAGATCACCTGCTTCGAGAAAGACCCCGCCACGGGGTTGATCCTGAAGCACCTGCATCCCGAAAAACGGGTGCGGGTACAGGGATTCGAACGTATCGAACCCAAATACGCCGGTTACTACGACGTGGCCGTGAGCAACATCCCTTTCGGGGACGTGGCGCTCTTCGACCCGTTCTTCTCCACCCATACCGACCCCGTGCGGCGGCAAGGCACACGGGCGCTGCACAACTATTTTTTCATGAAGTCCGTCGATATGGTACGCGAGGGCGGCCTGGTGGCATTCATCACCTCGCAGGGAGTATTGAACGCCGAGCAGGGACGCCCCGTGCGCGAGTGGCTGATGAACCGCTGCGAGCCCGTATCGGCCATCCGGCTGCCGAACAACCTCTTTACAGAACACGCAGGGACGGAGGTCGGCAGCGACCTGGTTATCCTGCAAAAGAAAGCCGCCACGGGGGAACTGTCCGAACGGCAGCGGGATTTCATCGAATCCCGCAAGCTGTCGAACGGCATCCGGATAAACAACCTTTTCCAGTCGTTCGACAGAGTGATCCATACCGAGGCCAAAGTAGGCAAAGACCCCTACGGCAAACCGGCGATGGAGTTCACCCACGCGGAGGGCGTGGACGGCATCGACCGGGAGATGCGGCGTATGCTCTCGGAGGATTTCAACCGGCATTTCAACGAGAGTTATTGCCTGGAACATGCTCCGGAACAGACACCCGGTACACCGGAGCGGGAATTGTCCCGTTCCCGTCAGGCGGAACGCCAGCGTGCCGAAAGATACGAGCCCCGCCTTGCCGGAGAAATCGTCAAGGAGATTATCGCCGACGCCCGTAACCTTCAGCAGCAGCGGGAAGAGGAGGAAAAACGCCGCGTCGTCGCAGAAATGGCGGCGCAGGGCTACCATGTCGATACCGAAACCGGGGAGATTACCCGAATCGAAAACAAACCCGGACAAGTGTTACCGGATTCTGCCGCCACACCCGCCGGAGAACCGACCGGAGAGGATCTGGCCGACTTCGGGGCCTGGTCGAAGGAGCGGGAGAATCGCTTGTGGGAGCAGCACCCGCCGAAACCCGAAGATTTCGGCATGGCGGATACTCCCGTGCAGCACGTGGGCGGAACAACGGAACCGAAACCGCGGGAGGGCTTCGCCGGGTCGCTTTTCGACACGGTGGAAACGGCGGCTGCCGAACCGGTAAACGTGCAGCAGGAACCGTTGCTGACGCTCTACGACCTGTTCGGCTTCAGCGCCGAGGAGCGGCGGCAGGCAGAACTCGGTATATCCAAGAAAAGGAACAGCCGCCGGGGAGCAAAGCGGAAGACGCCCCGGCAACCCTCGTTATTCGCCCCGGCCTCCTCTCCGGAGGAACAGAAGAGCGAAATGCCGAAAACGACGCCACCGGAGCGTGATCCCGAAGACTTGTATGCCTCCCTGAACTGGGAGGACAACCCGCCGATCAACGGCTTTTACGAGATGATGATGTCGCTTACCCCGGAACGGAGGGCGGAACTGCGCCGACAAAGCGCCCGGCAGCAGGAAACCCCGGAACAGCGGGAACGGCAGGCGGTACGCCCCCCGACGGAAGCCCCGAAAGACAGACGGAAACAAGCCGCCGGTACGCCGAGAACGGGCAGCTTGTTCGACACGTCGGAAAATCCGGAGGAGGAAGAACCCGGTAAAGAAACGCCACAGATACGGGAGGTGGATATGAAACCCCGCCCGTTCGAGGGGGAGGTCGCCCCCTATTTCCGCGAGGGGACACTCGTCACGGACGGACAAAACCGGGTCGGCTACCTGCGGGGGATTGAATCCCTGCAACCCATGTTCCACCCGCTGGAACTCACGCCTGCACAACGGACGAAAGCCTCCATGTATATCGAGATACGCGATGCCTATTACCACCTTTATAACAACGAGGCGGAAACGCTGACGGCGAACCCCGCCCTGCGGGAGATGCTCAACCGGCTTTACGACAATTTCACCGAACGCTTCGGACGGCTCAATGACAAACGCAACCTCGACCTGATCAAGATGGACGCGCGGGGGACGGAGATTCTATCGCTGGAGCGTTACATCGACGGCAAGGCACGCAAAGCCGACATCTTCGAGCGTCCCGTGGCCTTCAATCCCGATGAGATCACGCACGCCGACGATGCTTCGGAGGCCCTTGTGGCCAGCCTGAACAAGTACGGCCGGGTGGAACCTCGCTACATGGCATCGCTCACGGGAACTACCGTGGAGGGAATACTCGGGGAACTGAAAGGACGTATCTATTACAACCCGGAAACGGACGGCTACGAGGTTGCCGACAAGTTCATCGCCGGCAATGTCATCGGGAAAGCCGAACGGATCGAGGCGTTCCTGCGGGAGAATCCCGACCACGCCCCGGCCCGGGAATCGCTGGAGGCTCTGCGCGAGGCGACACCCAAACCCATCGCTTTCGACGACCTGGACTTCAACCTGGGCGAACGGTGGATTCCAAAAGGTATTTACGAGCGTTTCGCCTCCTCGCTCTTCGATACGGAGGTGAAGATCACCTTCGCCTCCAACCTGGACGAGTACGGCGTGAAGGCGGAAGCGACGAACGTGAAGATCACGGAGCAGTATGCCGTCAGCGCGCAGACCCGTAAGTACAACGGCCTGCACCTTTTGAAACACGCCCTGCAAAACACTTCGCCCGACATCACCAAGACCGTCCTCAAATGGGTGGACGGCGAACGGCGGGAGGTCAAAGTGCGTGACGGGGAGGCCATACAGCTCGCCAACAGCAAGATAGACGAGATCCGGGGTGCTTTCCCCGAATGGCTGCGCGAGCAGTCGTCCGACTTCAAAGACCGCCTGACAGACCTCTATAACCGTACTTTCAACTGTTACGTGCGCCCGAAGTACGACGGGACGCACCAGGAATTCCCCGACCTCGACCTCAAGGGGCTGGGAATAGACAATCTGTATGACAGCCAGAAGGACGCGATATGGATGGACAAACTGCTCGGCGGCGGGATAATCGACCACGAGGTGGGCGGCGGAAAGACCCTCATCATGTGCTGCGGGGCCTACGAGAAGAAACGCCTCGGACTGGCCAACAAACCCATGATTATCGGGCTGAAAGCCAACATCCATGAAATAGCCCGGACGTTCTGCACCGCTTACCCGATGGCCAAAGTCCTCTACCCGGGCAAGGAGGATTTCACGCCCCGGAAGCGTGAGCGCATCTTCCGGGAGATACGCAACAACGACTGGGACGCCGTGATCCTCTCGCACGAACAGTTCGGCATGATACCCCAGTCTCCGGAGATACAGCAGGAGATATTGCAGGCCGAGCTGGACTGTGTGGAGGAGAACCTCGAAGTGCTCAAAGCACAAGGCAGGGACGTTTCCCGCGCCATGATGAAAGGGTGTCAGAAACGCAAGGCCAACCTGGAAGCCAAGTTGCAGAAGGTGGCGCACGCGCTGGAAACACGCAAGGACGACGCCGTGGACTTCCGCCTCATGGGTATCGACCACCTCTACGTGGACGAGAGCCATTATCAGAACTTTCTTATTTTTTTTGTTTGACATTCTAAATATATTGAAAT
>ERZ1673752.984-NODE-984-length-43909-cov-8.863935_pt1 | contig 43909 bp, 37 predicted proteins | sample MGYA00580195_ERZ1673752 | MGnify/ENA primary metagenome ERZ1673752 (study PRJEB41218, sample SAMN15661744) | gut metagenome | host: Homo sapiens | place: Canada: London | collected 2015-08-20/2019-03-30 | study: EMG produced TPA metagenomics assembly of...
CTGCGCCACAGCCTTGGCAGGCCATCGCGCAGCGATTTTGTTCAATCGGAATTTCTTCTTTCAGAGTTATTCCATCCCACTACTGACGAACCAGCACTAGAACTGAAGGCCGTCATGCTTAACATCAATAAAGGACATAACCAGGAATTAATGAACGCTTGTCATACGCTTAGAGATTACTCTGAATATGTGGCACGCATTCGTACTTATTCTGGCGAATTGCCATTTGCTGACGCAGTTGAGAAAGCCATTACCGAATGTATCCAGGAAAACATCCTACGGGATTTTTTACTAAAGAATAGAGCGGAGGCAAAAGCTATGAGTATTTATGAATATGATGAAGCAAAAACTATGCGTATGTTCCGAGATGAGGGGTATGAGGAAGGTAAAATCCAGACAACCATTGAAATGTGTTTGGAATTTAACCTCTCTTCAGATGAGATTTTACAAAGGTTAATGACTAAATTCCAGCTTTCTGAAAACGAGGCACGAGAATATCTTGACAAATATGCCGCACAAAACTCATAATCACAAATTCAAACAGGATTGGCTCTATGCCAATCCTGTTTGAATTTCATGTCTTTTGCGTACCTCTTTAAGTTTTTTTCTCAGACTCATTGCATCAATCTATAAGATTGTCCATTCTCTTCTGCCCATATATTCGCAGATGAATATTGTTCTACAAGTAATGTGAGATCATCTTCAAAAGCATAAACATACACAAGAATTATCATTCTGATTCACGTTGGATTCCGCCAATACATCTGTCACGCCAACTGTTGCACATAAACTTCCAGTTATTGTAATTTTAGAAATCATTTTAAATAAAGTAGCTAAACCAACACTATTTCCACTTTTTATATTTTTCATACGCATATCCCCCATTTCACTAATTTTTCAAGTATATCGCTCAAACTTTATTTCTTTTTCCAATAAATCTTATATATATCGTACTTCATTACCAGCCGCAATCCATTCGTCCTACTAACGGAAAGGCATCCTTTTTCCAATGATTGATCCTCGTAACAAATCACTTGATACGTAATATCCTTACTTCCAATCTGGTAACTTCCTTTTCCTCCATTTCCAATTCCAACAGCGTAATTAAATTTTCCGCTGGATGTGAAGTTCATTTCGCTTCCATATTTAAAACCTGTTCCATATATCCGAAACATAGAAGTTCCATTCTTAGCCATAGTTGTTTTCTCATCAATCACCCAGGAACCCTTAATAGAATTTCTGTTCACAATAGGTCTTTTAACCGTTACCGTACATTTTGCTTTTTTTCCTTTATACTTTGCTGTTATTGTTACTTTTCCACTATTTTTCGCCTTCAACAAACCATTTTTTCCTTTGGAATTTACACTCACAATTTGAGGATTACTGGAAGACCACCTTACCTTTGAGTTTCCTGGAATAGATTTAATCGTTTCCTTTTCTCCCACCAATAACTGAATTTTGGATTTATTAAGCCTAATCCCATCCGCGTACACAACATTAATGGATAACAAAATTCCTAAAAAGCATCCTAATAAAAACAATATTTTACATTTACTTTTTTTCATCATGCACCTCTTCTTTCCATACTTTTGTATAAATTTTGTACAATTTCTCTTTAATTTTAGTACATATATTTACTATTTTCAATAGTGAATATTTTTCTTATGCTAAAATTACTCAAAATGTATATTACCTTACATTTTTCTTTATACTATACAAAAGAGAAAATGAAGTGTCATTCTAATCTGACATTTTCAGGAGGAATTACTTGGATTACAGACAACGTATTCGCGATTTGCGGGAGGATGCAGATAAGACGCAGACTCAGATTGCAGAATACCTTGGTACTTCTCAGACCATGTACGCTCGTTATGAACGTGGAGCCAATGAGATGCCGATCCGTTATCTGGTTGCTCTGTGCAAGTACTATCAGGTCTCTGCAGACTATATCCTCGGATTTACCAACCGAAAAATCCCTCTGCCCTCTGACACTTCCCGAAAAAAATAACAAATCCGTAACTGTTTTCCTTTTTTGAGGATGTCTGTTACGGATTTGTTATTTTTTAGGATTACTATTCTGATTATTTGTCGAATCATGTCGAACTCTTTTTATTGCATTTTAGTCCTGTATGTACTATACTATAACAAAGCATTTCATTTCAGTAAGTCTATTTGATATCATCTCTGGTATCTTCGGCGCTCTGCCGATTCAGAAATCTCATGCTTTTCCCATATAACAGCAGGAAGGTTTCTGAACAGAATGTAGAGATTTACATTAACAGACCTTCCACCATCTTCATAAGGAGGTCTTCTATGAACAGTGTAGCTTTACCAGTAAACCGAATCTACAAAGATCGACTCTACAAAATGATCTTTAATGACAAATCAGAATTACTGAAACTTTACAATGCAATTAACGGAACTCACTATGATGATCCCGCAATGCTCACAATTACCACATTGGACAACGCGATTTACATGACTATGGAGAATGATCTTTCTTTCATCATTGATATGCGTTTAGCCCTTTATGAGCAGCAATCCACGGTAAATCCTAATCTGCCTTTACGTTTTCTTATGTACATAGCAGATATTTACTCTGCTTATGTAAAAGACATGAACATTTATAGTTCTAAGAAGCTGCAGATTCCGCTGCCTTCCTTTGTTATCTTTTATAACGGAGTACAGTCTCAACCAGACAGGGCAGAATTTCTTCTTTCAGAATTATTCCATCCCACTAGCAACGAACCTGCACTGGAGTTGAAGGCCGTCATGCTTAACATCAATAAAGGGCATAACCAGGAATTAATGAATGCTTGCCACACACTCAGAGATTACTCTGAATATGTAGCACGCATTCGTACCTATTCTGGTAAAATGCCATTAGCTGACGCAGTTGAGAAAACGATTACCGAGTGTATCTAGGAAAACATCTTGCAGGATTTTCTCCTAAAGAATAGAGCGGAGGCAAAAGCTATGAGTATCTATGAATATGACGAAGAAAAAACAATGCGTATGTTTCGTAAAGAAACATTAGAAGATGGCATTCATGCTGTGATAAAAACTTGCAGAAAATTTAACATTCCCTCAGATGATATTATCCAAAGCCTAATTGCCAATTTTCAGATTTCCGAAAATGAAGCGAAAAAATATCTGGATAAATATACGACACAAAGTTCATAAACGCATGTCAAGTAAGAGGAAGGCGAAAAATCCTTCTGACACTTCCTGACGAAAATAACAAATCCGTAACTGTTTTTTCTTTTTAGGATGTCTGTTACGGATTTGTTATTTTTTTAGAATTACCGTTCGAGCTATTTGTCGAATCATGTCGAACTTTTTTTCTTGCAAAGCAGCCCATGAATAATTGTAATTTCATAATATCCTTGCGCAAAACTGGCAGAGGATAAATACTTTCCTCATCTGGAAGTACATCCCCCGCCGCCTTATTTCCTACAGAAATTCCTTCAATTTCTCCACATTCTCCTCTTCAAATTCCTGCAGCCGTTCCATCAGCTTTTTGATGTCTTTCTCCACGTCATTTTCGTACTGATGAAGCTTTTTCACGGCTTCGGTGATTCCCATGCTGCTGCCCTGGATCAGCATTCTAGCGATGTGGGAGGTGGAGTCGTCAGCCATGGTCTGGAGGTTGACCATAAGGTAGGTGCGGATTTTTTCGAAGGTGCCAAGACCTTTTTCGTCATATCCGCTCCGATTCAGAATATCCCTGGCTTCGTTATGGAACTTTCTATAGCCCTCGATTTGCTTTTCCAGATATGTCTGCAATTTTTCGTCTTCCGTGATCTCAAGCAGCTGCTCCAAGGTGTCTATACCCATCTGGGAATTCTGATACACATAATTTAAAAATTCTACATTGGCATTCATAAGCGCGTCTCCTTTACTGTAAATCCATTTCTTCACATATGAAATGATAAAACTATCCTCTATGTCTATTGTAGAATCCCCATTTTTGCCGTTATTATTCCAATACACGCCCATATTCTGTCCTTCTTTTCGCTAAGTATAATTTCCAAATCAACCCATAGCCTACTTGCGCCATTTTGTTATTTTGATAAAGATTCCCTCCAAGCCATGCTTCCATGGGCAAAGAAGCCACAAATATTTGAAAGGTTGGACAATATGAACAACAGAAGCAGACCATACAAAACCTCAACTTGCAGCTATTCACTTTTACTCATACTTCACAATTTCCTTCTTCAATCTCTTCATGATCCTTTTTTCCAACCTGGAAATATAAGACTGTGAAATTCCCAGAAGGTCCGCCACTTCTTTCTGTGTTTTTTCCCTTCCCTCCTGTCTTCCAAGCCCGAACCGCAGTTTGATAATCGTCTGCTCCCTTGGAGAAAGCTTGGAAATTGCTTTTCCAAGAAGCTTGATCTCCACCTCGTTCTCCAGCCTCTGGGAGATCACATCATCATCCGTTCCCAAAATATCGGAAAGCAAAAGCTCGTTTCCGTCCCAGTCCACATTCAGAGGCTCATCTATGGAAACCTCCATTTTCGTCTTACTATTGCGTCTGAGATACATAAGAATTTCGTTTTCAATACATCTGGATGCATACGTAGCCAGCTTAATATTTTTTACCGGGTTAAAAGTATTGATTGCCTTGATCAGCCCAATCGTACCAATGGAGATCAGATCCTCCACACTCACACCTGTATTATCAAACTTTTTGGCTATATAGACCACCAGCCTGAGATTGTGCTCGATCAAGGTAGACTTAGCTTCTTTCTCCTCTGGTGTACCCAGTTTTTCAAGGATCCTCGCTTCTCTTTGTGTTTCCAGTGGCGGCGGCAGAATATCACTTCCACCAATATAATAAACCTCTCCCTGTCTGCCGAGCAGGAATCTGGGCATTACCTGAAATGGATAATACGCTGCACTTGCTGATCTGTTCATGAATAAGTCCCCCTCCTAATGCAAAATTCTGGAATTCAACAGTACCTGGTACTCTTTTCCCAAAGCAGAGGGTTCCACGGCCAGCGCCAGCACCGGATTTGCCACATGAATCACCTCCCTGGGAGTGTGAATACAAAGGTCATCTAACACCACTGCCAGCAGCACGCCTTCCTCCCCGATTGTCTTATAGGGCAAAAAGTGCGGATGCAAGTCAGCCGGCTCTGTACCTTCCAGCTCCCCTGGGTTCTCCTTAAGGTGTTTCAGCCTGTCTGCATTTTCCTGCGGAAGCAATGCTTCCAGAACCTCCGGTTTTATAATAAATACCTCCTTCTGGCTGATGGGGTCTACAAGAAAATTCCCTGTATCCCAAAGCCCGAAAAACGGTTGTACATTTCCCCGATAGGACAGGGTGACTGGATAAATATTTTTCCATCTGGCACGGAAAGAATCGCTAAGATAGATCAGTGCACTAAGTCCCATGTAGGCTCCTGCGGCAACAATCAAAAAGCGTATGGGTGTTGCCTTTTTTACAGGTGCTGCTTCCATAAGGCCTCCCATGAAAAAAGCCATCAGGTAAACAGTCACCAGTGCTTTTACCAGAAGTCCGTTTTTCTTAAGATCCAGTCCAAGAACCAGCATGCCCCAGGCACATCCTCCATGGAGCAGTACCTTTGCAGGAAAAATCATATCCGGCAGTACATATAAAATGAGGCAGGAAAACAGAGCGCCAACGGCTGCCGCCAGCAAAATCCTTCCACGATTTCTTTTTCGCAGGAAAAGCTTTCCTACAATGCGAAGAAGAACGTAATCCATTAAAAGATTCGTCAGAAAGACGATGTCTATGTATACGTCATAATACATAAAAAGCCCCCTGTGGCCTGTCGTCCGTTACCTTTTGTGGTAACGTCAATCCTTCACTTTGGTAAGTGAACCCATTATACGGTCACAGAGGGCGCAGATTTTGTCAAAAAGGGGCGGGAAATCCTAAGAATTTCTCGCCCCAAATCGACAGCATGATCTGTCATTTTTCGTTATTTTGTTCTAAATTAATTCTGTCAATATTATTTTCAATTAAAGCAATTCATTTTTTCATGCTTCGTGCAAAATTAATTCTACTGCTTTAATTCGTCTTCTTCATTTTTCTCATGTAAAGCATCCAGAAGACTTCTCAGTTCTCCAATCGGAAACTGTCCCGGTGCAGATGCGGCGCCAACTGTTCCAAAGGTAATGCCAGAGCCGAAGTTCTCTCCGGAAATTCGGGTAATAGAACCAATACTTCCCATTGCCATGGATACCAAAGGCTTTTCGCACTCCTGTCTCATAACATTTGTTGCCTCCATAATTGCTGCCACGTCTTCGAAACCATGAGGCATTACCGCCATTTTCAAAATATCAGCGCCTGATTTTTCCATTTCGCGGAAGCGGTTTAAAAGAACCTCCTGACTGTCTGTTTTGTGGAAATCATGGGAAGAAGCGATCACTTTGACTCCTTCTTTTTGAAGCTCTGCCACCAGCTTTTTCTTCTCTTCCGAATTACTCATAACTTCCACATCAACCAGGTCTGCCTTTTTGCCTTTTGCAATATTTATATTGCAGGCAGCGTAATCCTCCAGAGAAATGGTAATATTTCCGCCTTCCTCACTTGTCCGGATTGTAAAAAGCAGTGGTGTTTCACCAAGAATTTCTGCCAACGCTTCAAGCACATTCTGGCAGGCTTCCGGATTCATCAGTTCTTCAAAGAAATCTGCACGCCATTCCACCAGATCTGCAGCTGCTTTTTTGGCATCCTCTGCTTCCTGGCAGATTTTTTCTCTGGTGGTTCCAGTAAGAGGAACGCAGATTTTCGGGATTCCTGCTCCAATGGTCAGGTTCTTTATCTGAATAGGTTTTGTCATTTCTTGACATCTCCTTTCTCATAGAATAATATATACTTAGTAATACTTTAATGATTTCCAGTTTTAAACTAAATGAAAGTTCATGTTCCAATATCTTAAGGCTGTTCATACTAGAGCGTGTTTGAAAAAGGCTTTCTGCAAGATGTGCGTCACAATTTGTGGGAGATTTCGCTCGGATGAGGGCGCCGTAGCGGGCTACGGCAACCGAATTCGGGTGAAATATACCGCAAAGTGGGGCGTGCAGATTGCGGGAATGATTTTTCAAACACGCTCTACCCCAGATCAGTCACTGCTATTGCCTTGGACTTTCAAAATAATAGAAACTTCAGGAGGTACCTTATGATCCCAATTACCGGTCACACACAGCTTACCGCACTTCTTGGAAGTCCGGTGGCACACAGTATTTCACCACTTATGCACAATGAAGCATTCCATCTTCTTGATCTTGATTACACTTATCTTTGCTTCAATGTAAACGAGGAAAATCTGGAAACTGCTGTCATGGGACTGAAAACTTGCGGAATCCGCGGCTTCAACCTTACCATGCCAAACAAAAACAAGATCGTGGAGCTTCTGGACGAGCTTTCCCCTGCTGCCCGACTGATCGGCGCTGTGAACACCGTAGTCAATGACAATGGACGCCTTACCGGCTATAACACTGACGGTGTAGGATACATGCAGGCTGTCAGAGATGCAGGATATGATGTGATCGGAAAAACCATCACCATCATGGGGGCCGGTGGTGCAGCTACTGCCATCTGTGCACAGGCTGCCCTTGACGGGGTAAAAAAAATCCATATTTTTGCCCGTGAGACCAGTCGTTTCTGGAACCGCACACAGAAGCTGGTGGAAAATATCAACGCCACTCTTCCCTGCCAGGCCATTCTTCACGAAAACAAGGATAAAGAAGAACTGGCACAGGCTATCTCCGAGAGTGCGCTTCTTCTCAATGCCACCTCAGTGGGGATGGCTCCTGATACAGAAGGGTCCATTATTGAAGATACCAGTCTTTATCATCCGGATCTGATCGTGTCAGATGTGATCTACAATCCCCGTGAGACGCGCTTCCTGCGCGAAGCAAGAGAGGCTGGCTGCCGTACCTTCAATGGTATGTATATGCTGCTTTACCAGGGGGCTGAAGCATTCCGTCTGTGGACAGGGAAAGAAATGCCGGTGGATGAGATCAAGGCGAAATACTTTTCCGAATAATATATTCATCTGCTATAATTCATAAGATTATATATTTTTCATCCAGCTATATTTTATAACAATATTAATATTTTCAAGAAAGGCGCCGCATCTCACAGCAGCGCCTTTCTTTTATATGGAAATCACTTTCTTATTCATCACTTAAAACTTTTTCAGGAAATCCGGCTTATTTCTGCTCTTCCTGAACCTCTACCTTACGGTTCTCTCTGCTCTTGATCTCAGCTTTGATAGAAGTAATGAACTCTCCAAGATCCTTTGCACCTTCATCTCCCAGGAAACGGCTTCTTACAGAAACTTTGCCCTCTTCCTCTTCTTTTGCACCAACAACCAGCATATAAGGAATCTTCTGAAGTCTTGCCTCACGGATCTTGTAACCGATTTTCTCAGCACGGGTATCAATTTCGACACGAATACCAGACTCTTTCAGCTCGTTTACAACCTTTTCTGCATAATCCATATATTTATCAGAAATCGGAAGCACCTTCACCTGTACAGGAGCAAGCCATGTTGGGAATGCACCTGCAAAATGCTCGATCAAAATACCGATAAAACGCTCGATGGATCCAAAAGCAACACGGTGGATCATGATCGGACGATGTTTCTCGCCGTCAGCACCAACATATTCACAATTAAAACGGAGCGGAAGCTGGAAATCAAGCTGGATAGTACCACACTGCCAGGTTCTTCCGATGGAGTCCTCAAGATGGAAGTCAATCTTCGGTCCATAGAACGCTCCGTCTCCCTCATTTACTACATAATTAAGCCCGAGGTCGTCAAGAGCTCCGCGAAGAGCGTCTGTAGCCATCTCCCAGTCCTCATCACTTCCCATGGAATCTTCCGGACGTGTGGAAAGCTCTACGTGATATTTGAAACCAAACAGCTGATATACCTCGTCAATCAGTTTTGCAACCCCTTTGATCTCCTCACGGATCTGCTCCGGCATCATAAAGATATGGGCATCATCCTGTGTAAAGCAGCGTACACGCATAAGTCCGTGAAGCTGTCCGGATTTTTCATGACGATGTACCAGACCAAGCTCACCCATACGAAGCGGCAGATCACGGTAAGAACGTGGTTCTGACTGGTATACAAGAATACCTCCCGGACAGTTCATTGGCTTGATTGCAAAATCCTGATCGTCAATTACAGTTGTATACATATTTTCTTTGTAATGATCCCAGTGTCCGGATGTCTCCCAAAGATGACGTGCCAGCATGATCGGTGTGGAAATCTCAACATATCCTGCTTTCTGATGGATTTCTCTCCAGTAATCAAGAAGAGTATTCTTCAGAACCATTCCCTTAGGAAGGAAGAACGGGAATCCAGGACCTTCGTCGCTCATCATGAACAGACCAAGCTCTTTACCAAGCTTTCTGTGGTCACGTTTCTTCGCCTCTTCCATACGGGTAATATATTCTTCCAGATCTGCTTTCTTTGTGAAAGAAGTTCCGTAGATTCTGGTAAGCATTTTATTCTTCTCGCTTCCTCTCCAGTAAGCACCTGCAATGCTGGTAAGCTTGAATGCTTTTACCGGTTTGGTTGTCATAAGGTGAGGTCCTGCACAAAGGTCAACAAACTCACCCTGCTGATAAAAGCTGATCTCAGCATCTTCTGGAAGATCTTCGATAAGCTCCACTTTATATGGCTCATTTTTCTCTTTGAAGAATGCGATCGCTTCTTCTCTGGATTTGGTAAAACGGGTAATCGGAAGTGCTTCCTTTACCACTTTCTTCATCTCAACTTCGATCTTTGCAAGATCCTCTGTAGTGATCGGGTTCTCGCTGTCAATATCATAATAAAATCCGTCTGCAATAGATGGTCCGATTGCAAGCTTTACATCCGGGTACAGTCTCTTGATTGCCTGTGCCATAATGTGGGATGTGGTGTGACGGAAAGCGCCTTTTCCACCCTCATCCTCAAATGTCAGGATGCTTAACTCGCAGTCCTTGTCAACTACATGTCTAAGGTCAACAACTTCTCCGTCAACCTCTCCTGCACATGCAACTCTTGCAAGGCCTTCGCTGATATCAGCCGCAATGTCGATAACGGATTTTGCTTCTGCGTATTCTTTTTTAGAACCGTCTTTTAATGTGATAATCATGATTCGTGTCTCCTTTTCTTTTTCTGAAACTGTATCCGGCAGGAAACTGTCTGATACGAAAAACGTATGGTAACGTTTGACTGAGCACTGAAAACCAAACATTTTCTGTACTCCCATGCAGGGACGAGACGAGCTGCAGTCTCCAAGGTCACACACAAACGTGGACTTTAACTCATTGCTCGTGAAAAACAAAAGCCCCTTACAATGCTCTCACACTGTAAGGGACGAATATACTCGCGGTTCCACCCTGCTTGCCATAGCATACGTATCTGTAAACCAGGCCACTTATTTGATGGTAACGGAATCACCGGACCGGATTAGGGCCACTCGGAGGTAGTTTTCAACTGTTTCCTGATAAGGCATTTCCAGCCGCCTGCCTCTCTCTGAAACATTCCACAGTTTACTCTTCTCGTCAACGTGTTTTCTTATCACTGTGTCCCATTATAGCCTTGGGTTTTGGGTTTGTCAATAATCTGCAAAATAAAGATGATAAAAAATTAGATATTTCCCCGAAGTTTTTCTTTTACAAGTGCTGCTACTTCCCGCACCACATAATGCACCTGCATAATAGGATCTGATACCGCCGCAATTCCATAAGGATGTTTATATCCCAGCTTTTCCGCCAATTTTACTGCCCGGTACACGTGAAAATTATTTGACAATATTCCCGTATTTTTCTTACTGCACCCGGTAAGCTCATCGGAAAATTTCAGATTTTCTTTCGTGCTTGTAGACTTCTCTTCCAACACCAGCCGCTCCTGTGAAATACCATGCGCTGTCAGATAATTCTCCATACATTTTGCTTCCGTAATATCCTCCCCAAAGCCCTGTCCGCCGGAAAGGATCAGCGTGGTATCTTCATTCTCCCTGGCATATTTCAGTGCCGCCTTCAGACGAAGTTCCAGGGCCTTGGATGGTACATCTCCTTTTACATGAGCGCCTAACACAACTACATAATCCAGGTTCTTTTTCCCGGAAGACTTCATTCCGGAAATCACACAGCTGCAGATAAATCCAAAACAGACAATTCCGATCAGCACAGCCACCATGATCACAGTTCCCAGCCATCCAGGGAAAATTCCCGGATGATTTCTGCCATAGCGGATCAGTACTGCGCCGCCTTCCAGAACCGCTGTAAGCAGTACCCAGAACCAGGCAAAATCAGCTGTAATGCCAGCATATACCACGATCAGCACATAATAAGCCAGGCTTAAAATCCCGGCGCAAAAACAAAATAAACTCAAATTCTCTTCTCTCTTTCTAAATTCAAATCCACTCTGCGTGTTTCACTCATTACTCGCACAAAGCAAACTGATTCATACTTGTAGAACTCATAAATCAACTAATTTTCCTATAAATATACACGAAACGGATTGCCTGGCAGTCATCCACCATTGCAATCCGTCCCCACAGCCGGAATCCACCGGATCCCGGTCTATATTCACATTTTATTATTTGTTTCTACCGCAGCAGAATTTATATTTCTTTCCGCTTCCGCATGGACACGGATCGTTACGTCCGATCTTGTGTGCCTTTACAACAGTACCGGATTTCTTCTGCTCAAGATAAAGCTCTTTACGTTTCTCCGGGGTAAAGATCTTGTCCCATTGTGGAAGATTGTAAAGCCAGTCAGCCTTAGCGTCTACCATGTTCTTGTAAAGAAGCTCTTTGTCAAAACAAAGACTTACGGTAGTATTCTCATCCATAGTCTCGATCGGGTTCTGAACCTTAAGGCTGTCATTGATTCCATCAAGGAAACCAACCATGGTGAGCACTTCCTGATTATATTTCTCAGCCAGCTCTTTAACTGTACCAGTAACTACTTCGTCCGGATTCTCAAGAAGCTGTGCATAAATGTTCTTCTCAATGTTAAAATATTTTGCCCAGAACTGCTGAAGTTTATTACGATCTGCCTGCTGGTCATAGGCAATGGCACGCCACTGCTCTAAAATGGTCTTGTCGCTCATTTCTTATTCCTCTTTTCAACAAAATTTCGTAATTATGCCGTTTTACAGCTGAAATTTATTATACCATCTTTTACTGAAAAACACAAATCTTATTTTTTTTCCAAAATTTTCTTGCAGATTTTCCATAAAATTCATACTATTTTTCTGTAACATATGTATAAAAAGCCAGTGACAGGTTCATACTATGAGTGTTCAGTAAAATGAACCAACAAATTCATTGAACCCCCTTCAATGATGACGCATTACAAAAGATAAGCGAGATTAACTTATATCCTCCCCGAAACGCCCCGGCTTCTGAAGTACTAGCTGAAGCCGGGGCGTTAACTTTCCTGTTTTGCTGTTTTTTTCTATTTTACTCCAAGCTTCTCCAGTTCCTTTGCAGCCTGCTTCAGATCATGGAATTCAATGGCATGAATACCAAGCTTTCTTGCAGCCTCGCAGTTCTCCGGGCGGTCATCCAGGAAAACGCTCTCCTCCGGTTTTAAACCGAATCTGGAAAGAAGTGTCTCATAAATATCAGCCTCCGGTTTGATCTGCTGAACCTCACAGGAGAAAATCACACCATCCATATTTTTCAGAAAAGGCATTTTACCTGGTCTTGTCTGATCCAGCATGAATTGGCTGTAGTTTGACAGAATGTACAGATGATAGCCCTGGCTTTTCAGATAGCTGGTCCAGGTTTCGGCGTAATCCTTAATTCCAATTGTTTTTCCTGATTCTTCGATCACACGCTTTACATCCGCTTCGTACTCGGCCGGAAGTTCTGCGATAAACTGTTTCCGGTATTCTTCTTCAGGAAACAGGCCACGGTCACGCTCATTCCAGATCTGGCTCTTAAAAACCTTCTCAGCAATCAGCTTCTCTTCTTCTGCCGAAAAGTGGAACGCTTTCAGATAGCTTTCCCAATCATAGGAAACCAGAACCTGTCCCACATCAAAAATTATGTTTTTCACTTCGCCTGCGACCTCCTTTTCCTCTTTCTTCAAAAGTTTATAAACCATAAGAAATACATAAGCCAGCACTGGCACCAGAATTACAGTACCTACTGCCGCCTTAAAATTCCCCTGTGCGTTATCGCCGCTGCCAAAAGCAAAGATCATAGGCAGACAGCAAACTGCCAGTAAGACTACCACTCCCAGAATGGCAGCTGCACGTTTAAAATTTTTCATTCTTTATTCCTTTATAAAATCCGTTTTCTTTTTTGTCATCTAGAGCATCGAAAATTAAGTTTCTGCTATATTGGCGCAGCAGATAAAAATCAGACAAGTCAATATGGCAGTTACTTAATATTCGATGTACTAGATACAAGATACGCCGGAGAGAACCTCCGGCGCAGTCACATTTCAATTACCGATCACTCTGTAACCAGTAATGTATTCTTACTTACAAGCGTCTGATACGCAGCCGCTTTTTTCCCAATTATTTATTTCTGTAAATAATATCGTTTCTTCCTGGTCCGTTGGAAACCATGGTGATCGGGTATCCGATCTTCTCCTCGATGAATTCGATGTATTTTCTGCAATTCTCCGGAAGATCCTCATAGTTCTTTATTCCACGGATATCACATTTCCATCCTGGAAGCTTCTCGATCACCGGTTTTGCTTTCTCAAGTCTGGCTGTGGTCGGGAAGTCTGTGGTAATCTCTCCGTCGATATCGTAAGCAACACAAACCGGGATCTCATCCAGATAGCCAAGTACGTCAAGTACTGTAAATGCCACATCTGTAGCACCCTGAAGACGGCAGCCGTATTTAGATGCAACACAGTCATACCATCCCATACGTCTCGGACGTCCAGTGGTAGCACCGTATTCTCCGCCATCACCACCGCGTCTTCTAAGCTCGTCAGCCTCTTCTCCGAAAATCTCGGAAACAAATGCACCGGCACCTACTGCGCTGGAATAAGCCTTGCTTACAACAACAATTTTCTGGATCTCATATGGAGGCACACCTGCTCCGATTGCACCATATGCTGCCAGTGTGGAAGAAGAGGTAACCATTGGGTAAATACCATGGTCAGGGTCTTTCAAAGTTCCAAGCTGTCCCTCAAGAAGGATCTCCTTGCCCTCTTTCAGTGCATTATTCAGATACAAGGAAACGTCGCATACATATGGTGCAACCATTTTCTTGTATTCCATCAGCTCTGCAAAAAGCTCATCAACGTTCAGAAGCGGTTTGTGGTATAAGTGCTCAAGAAGAACGTTCTTAGTTTCACAAACGCTTGCCAGTTTCTCCTTCAGGCGATCCTCGTCAAAAAGCTCATTTACCTGAAAACCGATTTTTGCATATTTGTCAGAATAGAAAGGTGCGATACCGGATTTAGTAGAACCGAAAGATTTGCCTCCCAGACGCTCTTCCTCATACTGGTCAAACAGAATGTGGTACGGCATAACCATCTGTGCTCTGTCAGAGATCAGAATCTTCGGTGCCGGAACACCTTTGCTTACAACCTCATTGTATTCTTTGAAAAATACAGGGATATTCAGTGCAACACCGTTGCCGATCACACTTGTGGTGTGTCCATAAAATACACCTGACGGCAGAGTGTGAAGTGCGAATTTACCATAGTCGTTTACAATGGTATGTCCTGCATTTGCACCACCCTGGAATCTAACGATAATATCAGCTTTCTCAGCGAGCATGTCGGTAATTTTACCCTTACCTTCATCTCCCCAGTTTGCTCCAACTACTGCTTTGATCATAACTCAAATTCCTCCTGTGTCTGATCTGAATTTCATAAAAAAGAAATTAACAACCTTTTATCATACATTAATCTCAGCTGTCATTCCAAGCATTTCCTTGTGGGAATCCAGAACCGGATTTACAACTTTTGCAATAAAGCTTTCGGTCTGCTCTTTGGCACGTCCCACATATTTCTTCGGATCCATGGTCTTCTGAAGCTCTTCCAGGGTCAGGTTAAATGCCGGATCTGCTGCGATCAGCTCAAGAAGGTTGTTGTCCTTACCTTCTACCTTAACATTCCTGCCTGCTTCCATGGAAAGCTCACGGATGCGCTCATGAAGCTCCTGACGGTCTCCACCTGCTTTTACTGCGTCCATCATAATGTTCTCAGTTGCCATAAATGGCAGCTCAGCCATCATGTGTTTCTCGATAACCTTCGGATAAACCACAAGACCATCTACAACATTCAGGCACAGATCCAGGATTCCGTCAATTGCAAGGAAGCCTTCCGGTACGGAAAGACGCTTGTTGGCGGAGTCATCCAGGGTTCTCTCAAACCACTGGGTAGCAGAGGTGATGGCTGGATTCAGGGCATCTACCATCACATATCTGGAAAGGGAAGCAATACGCTCACTTCTCATCGGGTTTCTCTTATAAGCCATAGCGGAAGATCCGATCTGGGATTTCTCAAATGGCTCCTCTACTTCTTTCAGATGCTGAAGAAGACGGATATCGTTTGACATCTTGTGTGCACTTGCTGCAATTCCTGCCAGAACATTGACAACACGGGTATCAACTTTACGGGAATAGGTCTGTCCGGATACCGGATAGCATTCCTTGAATCCCATCTTGGCAGCGATCATCGGATCGATCTTGTCGATGGTCTCCTGGTCTCCTTCAAACAGTTCCAGAAAGCTTGCCTGTGTACCTGTAGTACCTTTAGAACCAAGAAGCTTAATGGTGCCAAGAACATATTCCAGGTCTTCAAGATCCATCATAAATTCCTGTGTCCACAGTGTGGCACGCTTTCCAACGGTAGTTGGCTGTGCAGGCTGGAAATGGGTAAATGCAAGTGTAGGCTGATCTTTATATTTGTCAGCGAACTTGGAAAGCTCTGCAATTACGTTTACCAGTTTCTTCTGAACCAGTTTCAGAGCTTCTGTCATAACAATAATGTCTGTATTATCTCCTACATAACAGGATGTTGCTCCCAGGTGGATGATTCCCTTTGCTTTCGGGCACTGCACACCGTAAGCATATACATGGGACATAACATCGTGACGCACTTCTTTCTCACGGGCCTTGGCAACATCATAGTTGATATCGTCTGCATGAGCTTTCAGTTCATCAATCTGTTCCTGGGTGATGTTCAGTCCAAGCTCCTTCTCAGTCTCTGCCAGAGCGATCCAGAGTCTTCTCCAGGTGCGGAATTTCATATCCTGTGAAAAAATGTACTGCATTTCCTTGCTGGCATAACGCTCAGACAAAGGGCTTGTATATCTGTCTGTACTCATTCTTTCTCTCCTGTTTCTAAGTAAGTTTTTATCATTTACTTTGCGGATCAACTGTTTTTTCCACATACAAGGGGATTATATAACATCCAAAGATTTTAAGCAAGACCCTGATGGAATTTCGTGTTCACAATTTCACACTCTGAATTCTAAAAAATTTCTTTTTTGTCCTTTATCTTACAGATTTTCTGCCGCACATTTATTTCGTCTGTAGCCATACTTCCATTTCCGTATCCCGTCTCCAGGTTTTTCCGGCAGACGCATAATCCACCATCAGGAAGGTCTCTTCCCCTATGGTGACGTCAAACAGACACTGATACTTCTTTTTCAAGGTATTGGATAGCGCTTTTCTTGTATTCTCAATTTTCAAAGGTCCGTTCAGTGCTTCTTCTTTCCGGCAGTCCATAATCGTCCCTTCTTTTTCCTCCAGGCGCTTTTCTCTTGCCAGAACCAGCGGACCATATAGCACAGCCATTCTTCTGGCACTGTCGGCATCCTCCGGATTCTCCATTCCCCACAGGATTCTGGGGTTCATATCCAGATTTAATACAATCTCATCTCCATCTTTCCAGGTCCGCTTTAAGGAAAAATATTTCTCTGCTTCCGGAAGAGCGGCATCTTCATTATTTTCTGCCGTTCGCACTGTCAGCCTGCCTGTCCTGGAAAATTCAGGAATTCGAAGCTCTGTTTCGAACCAGACATCCTGAGTCATGCTCAGTTTCATACGAATTTCCCCATTTGCAGGATACTTTGTTTTTATTTCCACTTGTACGGGAACGCTGTCGATCAGAAACTCAAGTTTTCCCGGCATATACAGATTTATTCTTACCAGCCTGTCTTGCACTTCTGTCCCAAGAAGCGGGACAAGCGCTGTTCCAGCTGCTCCGATTGCAATGCAGCAGCCGCAAAAGGCCTGGTTTTCCTCCATTGCTTTAAATCCGCCCACTGCACGGCCACGTATGTTGGAACTTAATGGACTATAGCTGTCAAATGCGGGAATACAGCCATCTTTGTCTGCCGTATAACGGTCATACACCTGCCTGTAATAGGGTTCATCAAAACGGGTTTCTTCTCCACACACTGCCTTTTCAAAATTAACAGAACCATAAAGTACATTAAATGCCGTTCTCTCAATTTCATCAATATATTTGATATCTCCTGTAAAATAGTACATTCTGCGCAGCAACCTCATCCAGGTAACTGATACGCAGGTTTCCAGCATGATTCCGTCATATTTTGTACCACTCTGCATAAGACTTCCATGATTCAGCAATTCGTTTTTGCAGCCAAGGCCTCCCACTACTGTTCTCTCTGATTCCAGAAGTTTCTCTATAAAATTTTTTACAGAAATCTGCCATTTTTCTTCTTTGACAACAAGGGAATATTCCAGCAGACCTTCAAAGCAGGACATTAACTCATAGGCTTTTACAACCGGATATTCATAAGGATACAATTCATTCTGATAAGCAGCTTCAAAAATGTTAAATTCCCGGGCTCCACCGCAATCTACAATATAAGCTGCAAAGTCCAGATACTTTTTTTCATGCACAATGCGGTACAGCAGAACCACCGGCTCCAGAATAGAGCTGGAATTGATTCCCTGCCAGATATCAGAAGTTTCTGTAATCTTCTTTTTTCCAGATTCCTTTCCTACATGCGCCATAATATAATCCAGATGTCTTTCTGCTGACTGGATCACTTTTCTTTTTTTCTCTTCTTCTCTGCAGATATTATAATAACTGATCAGCCCCATAAGTACATATTTCCTGCCCCGCATATCCCATCCCTGGAATTCTGCTTCTTTGCTGTATGTGGAAATTCTGCCTTCCCCATCCTGATAAAAAAGAAGCTGATCCACAGACTCTGTGAGAATTTCATATAATTCTTCATCCCTGGTATAGAGGTAGGTCTCACATGCACCACGCATAAGCTTCCCCCAGTATTCCCCTCTCCAGCCAAGATCCCCATCATCTGGGCAGTTGGCAAACTGATCTGCTGTCAGTTTCCATAGGCTTCTGTTTTTCAGCTGCTCTTTTTCTACAAAACGCGCTGCTGCGTCTGCAATTCCGTTGTATTTCATTTTCATTATATTCTCCTTTATTTGGTTAAAAAGAGCCGTGAAAACTTTCACGGCTCTTAGATTTTTATGGCTATATTTATTTAAATGTTTCTGCTGCTGCCTTTGCATCCTCAAAGTTTGCCTGAACTTCTTCCAATACCTGATCATATCCCATTGCATTGATATCACTGATCATCTTTTCTCTCTGAGCTGCAAAAGCATCATCATCCTCGCAGGTAATAATTTTGGCAATATTTGCCTGTACATACTCGGATGCCTTGTTGCCAATTCTTGTAGCTTCATCAGATATAGGCTGCATTAAAGTTGCTGCCAGACCAACTGCCGGATCTTCATTATTTGTTTTTAATTTTCCTTCATCAACCAGCTGTTTATAAACCTCTCCCGGATACTGTGCTTTTCCGTCAGTATAATAATTGCAGAAATCCTTATCTATCTCTGTAACACTAGATAAAACATATTTCTTAGAAAGAGTTAAATCTACCGGTTCTCCATCTGCACACTGATTGGTTTCCCATAAAGGTGATAACCATTTATACTTGCCAATTCCCTGTACACCGTCAGTTGTATAGCCAGAATACTCTTTATCATTGCTGGTAAAGTTTTCAAGGCGCTTTCCGATCAGTTCCGGTTCTCCATCCACAACATCCCAGTCTTCGCCAGGAACTCCTGTACGTACCAGTCTTGCGCCTTCATCAGAGGTCATGAATTCAATCAGTTCCATTGCACGTTCCGGATATTCACAGTTCGCACTGATTACAAGTGCATTCGCAGCCTGATATCCTAACGGATTTGCATATGGATAAATCTGCATTGCATATGGGAAAGTACCAGGAATCATATACATTGCTGCATCTTCACCGCAGATATTTTTATCCGGCTGTGTCCAGTTATAATTACATACCAGAACCTCTCCGTTTTTAATTTTGTCATCATACTGACTGTTTTTCATGGTAAATGCTTCCGGATCCATAATGCCCATCCGATAAGCCTTGTTATAGAAGGAAAGAGCTTTCCACAATGGTCCGTCTTCTACCGTAAACATATCTTCAAATTCACCGGTTTCATTGTTTATGAACTGATTATTTCCTGAATTTGTATAGCCCATATCAAATGGGTAACTGATCATATAAGGCCAGATTCCCCAGTCAGACCAGCCAGACAATGCATAAACCTTCTTGCCGTCTGCTGTCGTCGGATGTGCATCTACCATCTGTTTTAAAACATCCAGATATTTGTCTTCAGTGCTGACATCCGGATATCCTAATTCCTTATAATAATCCCATCTTGTAAAAAATCCTACAAAGCCATTCTTATTTGGCAGATCTTTATTCTCTGTCTGAACATTTGTCGGAATAAAATAAGTACTTCCTCCGCCAATAATATCTTTTGAATACTTTAATGCATCCGGAAGTTTTTCTTTCAGATTATCTCCATTTTCTGCAAGCCAGTCATCCATGGCCCATAACGATCCTGCATCAATCAGATTTTTAACATCAATATCTCCGTTATGAAGTTCTACAATATCCGGAAGATCTCCACCGGAAGCCATCACTTTTAATCGATCTGTACTTACATTTGTATATTCCAGTACGATTCCCAGTTTTTCCTTAATATAGCGTCCTACTGCATCGTCTGTGGAAATGCCGTCCATTCCTGTTTCTCCCATGACTCTGAGAGTAATTACTTCCTTTTCTTCCCCTTCCTCAGCCTGCACTGCCAGGGCTCCGTTGCTTACCATAATTCCCCCAACCATCGCAGCACATAAGGTTGCAGATGTAACCTTTTTCCATAAATTCCTTCTCATTTCCTACCTCCTGTTTTCTTTTTTGGTGTTGCGCCGTGTTTTGTTTCTGTAAAAAGGATACCAAAAACAGAACACATCTTCCAGAAACAACCTTCCGATTTTTGGCATAATTCTATGCACATCTTATCCCCGTCACATTCCTGGTTTATGGAAAAAAGCCACGATTTTTATAACTATTTTACCATTTTTCTTCTTCATAAGGAATCCGGACCAGTACCTGGAAACCGTTCTCATTATCACTGCCAATTTCCACTCCGTTTTCCATGTCATAAAGAAGCTTGATTCTCTGATATATGTTTCTGAGCCCAATATGTCTGCCGTCATCCTCCATATTCAGACTTGCACGGAGCTTCTCACAGTTTTCCCTGCTTATTCCAATTCCATTGTCATATACGCATAATTCCAGGCAGTCCCTGGTTTTATACTCTTTTCTTTTCCCTTTTACGTATATCTGGAATTTTTTATGCTCCTGCATTTCTTTTTCTGCCAGACCATGAAAAAAAGAATTCTCCACAAGCGGCTGCAAAATAAATTTCGGCACCATAGCAGACATAAGTGAACTGTCTGCTTCTATACCAAGCACTGTTTTTTCACCGTATCTGTAATTCATGATCCTGCAGTAATTTTTGATATAAGTAAGTTCTTCCTCTACTGACCACTTGTTGCGTGTATCCCTGAAAATCGGCTGAACCATTTCCGCCAGTGCATCCATACAGTCCACAATATCATTTTCGCCTTTCACAATTGCCATCCATTTCACTGTATTCAGCGTATTATACAAAAAATGAGGATTGATCTGGGACTTCAGTGCGCGGATCTGTGCATCTCTTTTTGATTTTTCATTTTCCACATTTTTGCGGATCAGACTTGATATTTCCAGTGTCATTTTATTATAGCTGTTCACCAGAAGAGAGAACTCATCCCCATTCTCATGGTCTTGTTCCAAAACAATGCCGAACTGCCCGTTTTGTACCATTTTCAGCGCATCTATCACCTTTACAAAGGGCGTTGTCATATATTTCACCCAGAATACAAGAAATAAAATTGAAATGGTTACCGAAGCGACAATTGCCAGAATAAAAATTTCCTGAACATCCTGGATGTCTCCTAATATTTCAGATATTGGAGTTTCATTTACCAATGTCCAATTACAAAAGCCCACCGGATAACACAGGATCAGATTTTTACCGGATTCAAATATTTTTGGGGCAGCTTCTGGCTGCAGCATTAAATTTTCTTTTTCATCCCCTATCCCATATACATTTGTTTCTGAAACAGTCCTTCCAAACTGGTCGATCATATAGGTTTCCTCTGACCAGCCTCCATCTTGTGAAATTGAATTGTAATAGCTTACAAAATGTTCCAGATCCACATTCAACACAAGCCAGCCATATTTTTCTCCCCGGAAAATAGGCCTGCACACGCTCACATAATTCAACAGTTTCTGGTTATCCCTGTCATTTTCCACAAAATCACTGCTGTTATAGCCTCCATACCAGATTGGTTTTTTCTGTGGAACTGCGTTCCGGTTTTTCAGTCTCTCTGTGTAGAATTTCCCCCTTTTCTCACTGTTTTCAGAGGTAATGTTCCAGTTTCCGTCAGCAAATAAGGTTACATCTTCCGCATTATAAAAAACAATGGAATCAATAAAGCTGTACTCTGCCAGAATCGTGTCTGTCATGCTGAAAAAATCAATTCTTTGCTCTATCATGCTAGTTTGAGAGCCATGGGATACTACCAGGCTTGCCAGATCGGAACCATTTAAAACACGAAGGGCAACCTGGTCAACTTCTCTTCCAAATGTATCCAGGTTCTGTTCCAGCTGCTTATAAGATCTTAGAAGTTCCGTTTCTGTACGTGTTCTTAAGGCTCCCTTCACTCCCATATAAAGACCTATAAAGCTTATAATGATCACAAGCAGAAAGCTAAGGGATACTGCTATTATCATTTTTCCAAAAACACTTTTATAAAATGGAATTTTTACTGTATCATCTTTTTTCATAAAATATTCCGCTTTCTGAAGCTGCCTGGATTCTTTCCGGAAACCTTCCGAAATATCTTGCTGAAATAGCTGTCGTCCCCAAAGCCAGTGAGTTCTGCTACTTCATGGGTTCTAAGATCGGTTGTGGCAAACAGCTCCTTGGCCTTTTCTACTCTCTGTTCTGTAATATAATCCACGAAGCCTACCTGCATTTCCTTTTTCCACATGCTGCTGAAATAGTTAGGACTTAAACATACAATTTCCGCAACCTGGTTCAAGGTAAGCTTGTCTGCCAGATGCTGGTCTATGTACTCTTTTGCTTTATAGATTTCAATACTTAACTGTTTCAAGTTCTGTGCTTTCTGATCTTCTTTCTGTTTTTCTGTTTCATTCTTCTTACATTCCTGGTACCTGTCGGAAAGCTCTGTCCAGGAACGTCCCACACCGCTGATTTTCCAGCAGACCTGCGCCATAATATGTTCCCGCAATACCCGGGCAATTTCCTTCAGGATCGTTTTCGTTTTCTGGTTATCCTCTTCCGTTTCTTCAATTAAAAGAAGATAATTTTTTTCATTCTCCCGGATCAGTTCTCCATTTTTATATTTTCCCAGTATTTCCTCTGTCATATTAAAGATCAGGAATTGGATCAAAGCTCCTTGTTCGTCTTTTGTTTTTTCACATACCTCTTTATAATTTGCAATTTCCATCCTGCAGATTCGGTATGATTTTTCCGAAACCTGAAAATCAAGCTTTTTTAACTGTTCCCGAAAAGTATTTTCATTAATCTGGTGATAAAAAACATACTGCCCGAATAAATCTGATTTATCCTGCACTGCTTTTGTTTCATTTTTGGAATCGGGATTCTTCTGTTCCAGTTCTTTACATACCTTCTCCATTGCTTTTTCAATCTCATCAGGTTTCATTTTTAGTTTTAAAATATAATCAGACACCCCTAGCTTCATAGCTCTCATCAGATAAGAAAATTCTTCATAACAGGTCAGTAGGACAATCCTGGTGCTCTGATCCTGTTCCCGTATTTTTTCGATCAGTTCCAGTCCGTCCATAACCGGCATTTTAATATCTGTCATAACAATATCCGGTTTTTCTTTCTCGTATATTTCCAGGGCTTCTTTTCCATTGGAAGCATCTCCAATTACATCCAGCCCCAGTTTTTCCCAGTTCACCATGGACCTTAATCCACATCTTACCAGCACTTCATCTTCCACAATAAGAATTTTTCGTCTTGTCATTTGCTCTCATTCCCACCCATACATTTTTTAACACAAATACCCCCTGCGTCAAATGATCTGTTCGTGGAACACTGCCAGCCAATCACCTGACCAAGGGGGTTGTGCGAAAATATCAACATTGCCAGTAGCAAAAAATATTTTGACACTATACTATTATATAATACCTCAATGAATATTACAATTTCATGTTTTTATCTGTTATTTTTTTGATTTTTTATACAAAATTAATCAATTTTCAAAATAAGCTCCAATACGCGTCTTGCACTCTGTTCCAGTTCCTGTCGACCGAGCAATCCCATTTCCATAGCTTTTTTCACACGCTCCGGATACCCTGTTGCCATTTTAAGGTCATTTCCAGCCTTTATTTCTTTATAATGCTCTCCACATGTCCACCAGTCTGTTGTAACCATACCCTGAAATCCCCACTCACCACGCAAAATATCTGTCAAAAGCTCATAGCTCTCTGAAGTACGGTGTCCGTTAACAGCATTGTAAGAGGACATGATCGTCCAAGGCTGTGCTTCTTTTACAATAATCTCAAAGCCCTTCAGATAAATTTCACGAAGTGCACGCTCCGATACCCTGGAATCACTATTTTTCCTGTTTGTTTCTTTGTTGTTTGCTGTAAAATGCTTTACAGATGCTGCAATATGCTGTGACTGAATCCCCTTTACCATAGCGGCACCCATTTTTCCAGCAATCAGCGGATCCTCGGAATAATATTCAAAATTTCTTCCACACATAGGGTTTCTGTGAATATTTACAGCTGGTGTCAGCCATACAGCAAGATTATTTTCCTTTACCTCCTTCGCGCCTGCCTTTCCGACCTGCCATACAAGTGCCGGATTCCAGGTACATGCCAGAAGCGTTGCACATGGCCAGGCTGTTGTATTCACAGTACATCCGATATTAAGGCGTAGTCCTGCTGGTCCATCTGCAGTCATTACTGAAGGGACCCCGTACTCAGGAAGATTTCCTAATCCGAATGTATTTGCAACACCTGTATTTGGCTGTCCGCCGAGAAGATGAAGCAGTTCCTTATCACTTAACTGTGCCATAAACTCATCCAATGAAAGCTTTCCTTCAGCTACATCAATGAACTGTTTTCTTCCACAATTATCAAACCATTTTCGACGGGAACACCAGCGCACTTCTGGCACAATACAATCCTCTTCTTCCGTTTTCAGTTTTTCAAATGCACATTCATTCATATCATTGCATTCATACTGAGGAAGCATTTCAAAGGTACCATCAGAAAGCATACGCTCTTTCAGACTTGTTGGAACCAAATGCGCTGATAGCTGTTTTACAATTATATTTTCTGTAAGCTCGAATGTATAAGCGGCTTCTTCTGTATCCCTTACAGAGATTCCAATGTAAAATCTGTAAATTCCTTTTTCCAGAATATAGGCTGACTTCTGAATTTTCCCGAGATCATCATAGGAAGCCATGTCCGCTTTTTCAAATGACAGATAAACTACCTGTGTTTCTCCAGGCTGAAGCAGACGGGTTTTTTCAAAAGCAGCAAGCCGGAGTGCCGGATTACCAAGAAGACCCTGTGGTCCGTTAAAGTAAAGCTGTACCACTTCTTTTCCTGCCATGTTCCCTGTATTGGTCACGTGAACTTCTGCAAAAATATGTTTTGAAGTTTCCCATACAGAATCTGTATGCACTCTGAAATCAGTATAGGAAAGCCCATATCCAAAGGGATATATAACCTTTTCCTTTGCACCTGGAATCGTCTCAAAATAACGGTATCCTACATAAATATCTTCTGTATAATTTACATAGTCACAGGATTCATGAAAATTTTCAGTTGATGGATAATCATCTAAGGAAGCTGCAAATGTATCAGTCAGCTTGCCAGACGGATTTCCTTTTCCCAGAAGAAGCTCTGCCATGGCCAGCCCTCCTTCCATTCCCCCCTGCCAGCCAAGAAGGGCGGCTGAAATCCGGTCATCATTTTTTATCCAGGAAACATCTACAATTCCACCGACATTCAGAACCACTGCAATACGGTTAAACCGTTCTTTCACCATGTTCAACATTGCCTTTTCATTCTCTGTCAGAAAATAATCTCCCTCTGGAAAGGCTTTCGCAATCAGTTTTGCCATGTAGTTATCTTCCAGCTCTTCCCTTGACATTTCGCTTAACTGACTATCAAGGCTGGAGCGATCCCAGCCTTCTGATGAAAAACGGCTTATTACAACAATTGCCACATCTGCAAATGCTTTTGCACCGTCAGCAAGTCCTTTTGGAAGTTCAGGTTCTATTGTCATACCTGGCATTGCACCTTGCCTATACTGTTCCTGAACATTTTCTCTGTAAAATTCTGCCAGGGGTTCATAAAGCATAACTGCATTTCCTTGCATTTTAAACCCATCATAAAGGTTATGCACGTAGGAAACCGCAACATCACCACTTCCTCCACCGCCTTTTACATAATCAAAACTTCCTTTCCCAAACAGTGCAAGTCTGGTTCCTTCTGCAAGAGGCAGAAGCTTTTTCTCATTTTTCAACAGCACCATACCTTCTTTTGCAGCTTCCTTTGAAAGTCTGATATGCTCCTTACATTCCGTCACACGTCTTTTTTCCTCTAATGGAAGATTGGGTTGAAATCCAACACGTGTCCATTTTCTCATTTTATGTATTCTCCTGTCATATTCATATATTTATTTCTGTAAGGCTTGAACGTTTTTACTCTTAATCTTCAATGGCAGCTTTTCTTGAAAAAATAGCATGAATAATTTCCGGATCAAATTTCGGCTGTCTGTCATACGTATACAGTCCGTTTTGTTCCTGTTCCACATCTGTAAGCTGCGTATAGCAAAGTGCAAACATGTTCTCATTATCCAGTAAAACATCTGTAAGCTCTTTCAGACGTTTCATGTATGCTTCCGGTGAATCCGGCGTATTTCCATATCCCCAGGCATCCTTGCTCAAAGACCAGCCAATGCCGCCATATTCGCTGACAAAGAAGGGAATTTTTCCATTATATGTCTGCCGTTCTTCAAATGCCGCACGGAAATCAAGCCTGTTTGATTTTCCAACCTCTTTGTAATGCTCTGCAAAAATCTCCGGATCCTGTTCATAATCATGCAAATCATAAATATCGGTGAGCACATGATAATTTCCGCTGGTGTCAATACAGGGCCGGGTTGGATCCGCTGCTTTCGTTGCCTTATAAACTGTGGCAAGAAGCTCATCAAACTGTTTTCTTCCTTTTTCATCCCAGGTTTCATTAAACGGACACCATCCAATAATCGCAGGATGGTTAAAATCACGGTCAATCTCTTCCAGCCACTCTGGAAGGATTCCGTAAATGCTGTCTGCATAAGAGTGATCCAGTCCCCAGTTGGGATACTCTCCCCAGACGATATACCCCAGCCTGTCACAGTGATACAGGAAACGCTCTTCAAATACTTTTTCATGAAGGCGGGCACCGTTAAATCCCATTGCCAGGGATCGTTTTATATCCTTTTCCAGTTCTTCATCAGAAGGTGCTGTGTAAATTCCATCCGGATAAAAGCCCTGATCCAGAATGAGACGCTGAAATACAGATTTTCCGTTGAGCAGAAACTTTTTGTCTGTAAGCTGTATGGAGCGCAGTCCAAAATAACTTGTCACCTGATCTTCTCCATAGCTTAAGGCAAGGTCATAAAGATCTCCCTTTCCAACCTGCCATAAATGCTTTTCTGCCAGCTTCACCACTGCCACTGCTGTTCCGCCATCTGAGCTCACTGTAGCCTCTCCCATTGCCTTTCCCTTGTAGGACGCTTTTACCGCAAAGGTTCCTGCTCCCTGAAGCTCTGCAAAAACAGTAATTGTTCCATTGTTTATGTCCCCATAATATTTTGTTTTTATAATGTGTGTGTCAGGAACAAATTCCAGCCATACGGTCTGCCAGATACCTGTTGTTCTGGTATAATAACAGCTGTAAGACTCATAATGGGTGCTCTGTTTTCCGGACGGAATCAAGTGGGAACGGGTGTCATCTTCCACATGAATTGTGATCACATTTTTTCCGGCAAAAAGATACCTTGTAATATCCACAGAGAAAGAAACATATCCCCCTTTATGAGTGCCACATTTCTGTCCGTTCACATATATTGTGGTAAAATAATCTGCCGCGCCGCAATGCAGAATCACAAGATTTGATAACTGGGCTTCTGTAATTTCAATTTCTCTCCGATACCATACAGAATTCATGAAATCCGTGTAGCCAATCCCGGACAGCTTACTTTCCGGGCAAAAAGGCACCTGGATTTTTTTTGAAAGGTCTGCTTCCGGCTTGTAAAGCTCCCGTGCTTCTCCACTTCCGCCATGATCAATTTCAAAATCCCAGCTTCCATTTAAATTCAACCAATTTTCACGCATAAACTGTGGTTTTGGATGTTCGGTTCTGTAAATCATCTTTTCTCTCCCTTTATTTTTTTTCAAATAGGCGTTTGCGGAACGCCACAAGCCGCATAAACACGGCATTTTTTTACTACCCCAAAAAACAAATAACCCCTCACTGGATACGGTATAATAGAGTTGTCGAGAAACTATAAACCATACACCAAGAAAGGAGTTATTCTAACATCTATGATACCATATAAACAGCTTTCTTTGGCAGATATTTTTACAGATTGCCAGGAAAAATTTTAAAATGACAAACCTGCGTTTTTATCCCTATTAGAAACCTCAGATACAGGCTATTTCTTTATGATCTCTACCTCAAAAGGTTTCAAAATTTCCTGTCTGGACACCGTTTCCCCCGTCAAAAGGTTTTGCATTCCTGCAAAACACTGAGGAACCACAGTCTCTTCCTTACTGAAATTTATTAGGAAATAAAAGGTATTTTCCTTGGTTTTCCGTACTGTCACTTCAAGGGATGTCCGCTCATCTACTAAGCTTTTGACTGCTGCTTCCTTAACTATGCAGCCCATCATCCTTGTAAACGCACAGTCCTCTGGCTGAGTCCCCCAATAATAAACAGTACCTTTTCCATAACTGTTTTTGGTGACAGCAGGTGTACCCGCATAAAAATTGCTGCTGTAATCAGCCATGCTCTCGGCCCCTTCCAGATGAATCAAGTCACATAGCATTGTGCTGGTAAACTCTGTACCATCTTTAAATTTTACAGAATTTTTCTGCTCTGGAGCCAATGCGTCAATCTCCTCCACCCAAATTCCAGCCAAGTCCCTGAGGGGTCCTGGATAGCCGCCAAGATATACATTGTCTGATTCACCTACGATACCGCTCATAAAGCCGGTCACTAATACACCACCTTTCTTTACGAAGGCTTCAAGCGCTTCCTTGACACCCTGATGAACCATATAAAGCACCGGCGCAACGATCAGCTTATATTTTGAAAAATCTGCATCCCTTGGGATCATGTCAACAGCTATGTTTTTTCATAAAAGAACTTATAATGCCTATGAATCTGATCCACATATTTTAAATCTTTATGGGGTCCGCTTGTAAATTCCAATGCCCAATAATTATCCCAGTCAAACAATATCCCGACATCAGCCGGATTTGCTGTCCCCAGGATCTGATCTCCCAGCTCTTCTAACTCTGTCCCTAGTTGTGTGACCTCACGGAACACCCTGGTATTATCTGTTCCTGCATGGGCAATGACTGCTCCATGGAATTTTTCACATCCGCCAACACTGCGGCGGAGCTGGAAAAATTGTATCGTATCCGCCCCATGTGCGATCGCCTGATAGCTCTGTGCCCTCATCTGCCCCGGTTTTTTCAATGAATTGTAAGGTTGCCAATTCTGCTGGCTTGGTGTCTGCTCCATCAGCATGAAGGGCTGCTGCTTTAAGCCCCGCATGAGGTCATGCTGCATCGCCGTCAGACTTACCGGCGTATCATAAGATGGATAGTTATCCCAGGATACGACGTCCATCTCCTTTGCCCATTTGAAATAATCCAGCTGCTTAAACGTTCCCATTAGATTTGTTGTAACCGGAGTCTTTTGATCCACGCTGCGGATAGCGTTCCGCTCCATCTTGAAATTTTCCAGCATACTATCCGAATTAAAACGGGCATAGTCAATGGAAATGCCGGCGAACGCTGTGCCGCTGCACCACTCGAGACCTTCGCCAAGAGCGTTTGGCAGCACAATTTCCTCCCAGTCATAGAGGGTGTGCCCCCAAAATTCTGTATTCCATGCCTCATTCAGTGCTTTCAGCGTCCCGTACTTTTTCCGAAGCCAGACACGGAAGGCTTTTTCGCAATTTTCACAGTAACACTCACCGCTATATTCATTATTTATGTGCCAGCACACCACACTGTCCAGATGTCCATACCTTTTTGCAAGCTTTTGAGCCAGTTTTGCCGCGTATCTCTGGTAAACAGGGCTATTTGGGCATGCATTTTGCCTCTGTCCAAACTTGTGGTGCCTTCCCGCATAGTCCGTCCTTGCCACCTCCGGATATTTCCGAAACATCCAGGCCGGCATTGCCGCGGTTGAAGTTGCAAGGACAATGTCTTTATGGTTTTTTCCCAGCATTTCAATGACCTTGTCCAGTTCCTCAAAATCATACCGTTCTTCTGACGGCTGGAGCTTTGCCCAGGAAAATACATTGACTGTTGCGCTGTTTATCCGAGCTTTATCGAAAAGTTCCATATCTTCTTTCCAGACTGCTTCCGGCCATTGGTTCGGGTTGTAATCCCCGCCATATAGGATATGCTTAAAATCTGCTTTCATATTTTTATTCCCTTCTTTTGTTTATTCTTTTAGGCGTTTGCGAAACGTCACAAGCCGCATAAACACGGCATTTTTTACTACAAAAAAAACAAATAACCCCTCACTGGATATGGTATGATAGAGTTGTCGAGAAACTATAAACCATACACCAAGAAAGGAGTTATTCTGACATCTATGATACCATATAAACAGCTTTCTTTGGCAGATATTTTTACAGATTGCCAGGAAAAATTTGAAAATGACAAACCTTTCTTGGTGATGCAGCATTTGATTCGTGCCAGCTTTATAGTGAACAACTGACAGGAAATACCTTTGGCGAAAATAAACGTATTCCTTATTGTCCTAATGATCATTCACTTCCAATGAGACAAGATCAAACATCATGAGTACATACGAAGTCTAAAACCGCTCATAGCTTAGGTCTTACCAACTTCATACAGCTTATAGCTTATTTTTTTAATATTCTCTAAAGCAATCCTGTGTATCACAACAATTATTCTGTAAAAAGTGTACACCCCATATCACGAAATTCCGCTATTTTCTTTTCCAGCTTTGGAACAGGACAGTCAAGATACTCACTGATACAGTGAATGCACCAGAACGTCTCCGCTCCCCGGTTAAATATTCTCTTATAAAGACCAATTTCATCATGACTCACTGGACGGTTGCACTTCACACAACATATGACTGAAGTATTTTTAGTATCTGTCATTTCCATATTCATCCTGTTTTCACTCTTTTTCCGGTAAGATCATCTCTGCAACTATAATCTTACATTCATCTGGCAATACCTGTGTAGAAAAGGCATCCTGGTAAACACCAATGCTTTCCCCGGTAACTGCATTTGTAAATTTCATTTTTATTCCGGTTCCAGAGTGAATTCCAAGATCGCAAAAGGAAATTTCCATAGTATTCAAATAATCACTTTCGTATTCCAGATTAAAAAATGCAAGGGCAATTCTGTTTCCGGACAGAAGCTTTGCCAGAATATACCGCTTATCGCCCATATTGTCCACAAGAAATGCAGGGCGATACTCTTCATCCTGATTAATGGCAATCAGCCCTTTGTTTAAAAGAATGTCTTTATTAGTCTTGTCAATTTTTCGAAGATCTGCTCCCATGATCAAAGGAGAGCCAAGGAATGACCACATTGCAAAATGCTGGAGATACTGCTGGTCTGTACATCCATTAAGCCCTACATTGCCGCTTCCATGCATTCCTGTGATCAGCATATCCATATCGTTGTAGCAGTCCGGTGCATTTCCTTCAATATTCTCTACCTGGCTTTTAAAAATATCTTTATAACTTTTCGGTACATCAAAAATATCACCTGTAGAGCGGTAGGTATGTGCCCCTCTTGACCGCATCCAGCCCGACGGATCATATTTTCCCCAGTTACAGGCTGCAAATAAAATATCCTTTCCCGAGCTTCGAAGAGCCATTGCCATAGTAAGATATGCATTTTTTGCATCTGCACAGACCGGAAAGTAGCAGAAATCATATTTCAGGTAATCCACGTCCCATTGGGCAAACTGCTTTGCATCTTCTGCTTCATGACCATAGCTTCCCGGGTATCCTGCACAGGTTTTCGTACCGGCGCAGGAGTACATGCCGAATTTCAGACCTTTGCCGTGGATATAATCTGCAAGAGCTTTCATTCCATGTGGAAACAGTTCCGGATCTGCCACTAATTTTCCATCCACACGCTCCTTCAGGGACCAGCAGTCATCTATGATCACATACTCATATCCAGCATCCTTGTATCCTTCTGCCACCATAGTGTCTGCCATTTCCATAATCAACTGCTCATTTATATGAGCACCAAAAGTGTTCCAGGAATTCCACCCCATCGGTGGTTTCTGTGCCAATACTGCCATAGTTAAATCCTCCGTTCAATTTTTCCCATATTATCCTTTAACAGCTCCAAGCATAACCCCTTTTACAAAATATTTCTGCAGGAAAGGGTATACCAGCATAATAGGAATAACTGTAATAATCGTGGTTGCCATACGTACACTGTCTGCTGATAATGAAATAGCAACTGCATTTCCAACCTGTCCGCTTCTCATACTGTCTGCCAGCATCTGTGCCTGATTGATGCAGTTATAAAGGATCAGCTGTACTGTCTGCAGATTGGGATTCTGCACCAGAAGGTAGTTATCCTGCCAGGAATTCCAGGCTCCAACTGAGGCATACACTGCCACTGTCGCCAATATAGGTTTGCTCAGAGGCAGAATTATACTTGTATAAATCTTGAAAAAGCCTGCTCCGTCAAGTTCGGCAGACTCCTGAAGGGACTGCGGAATCTGTTCTATAAATGTTTTAATCAGTATGACATAATATGCGTTTACAATTCCCGGAATAATGTACAGCCAGAAAGTGTTGTTCAAATGGTATGCTTTCATGGTTATGTAATAGGGAACCAGACCGGCACTTAAATACATGGTAATAACTACAAACCTGTATACAAATTTTCTTCCGATCATATCTTTTTTCGTTACCAGATATGCAAACAGGGAGGAACCAAACAAACACAGGATTGTCTGGATGACTGTTCTGGCTCCTGAAATCAGGAAAGCATGTCCGAAGCCTGATTTTTTCAGGATCATCTTATATGCATCCAGTGTGAAGCCCTTTGGCAGGAAATAAATTCCCTCCAGGGATGCCCTTGTACTGTCAGACAGGGAATAAATAACCATGTAATAAAACGGATACACACAGAGAAATACTGCAATCAACAGAAAAAATACATTTAATACATGAAGAAATTTCTCCTGTGGTGATGTTTTAATTTTTGAACCTGTTTTTTTCATTCTTCTCACCTCCAGTTATACAATCGATTCGCCTCTGATTTTTTTCGACAATGCGTTTGCAGTAAATAATAATACAATTCCAAGTATTGACTTCAGCATTCCCAGGGTAATGGAATAGGAATAATCATTTATATAAAATCCAACCTTATATACATAATAATCAAGCACTTCAATTTTATCCGCTACCATAGGGTTGTAAAACATGAAATACTGGTCAAATCCGTTTGAAAGAATATTACTTACTGCAAGAAGGAACATTACCACATAGGTAGGCATGATCCCTGGAATTGTAATATGCAAAATAGACTGAATTTTATTAGCTCCGTCTACTTTTGCTGCATCATATAATTCTGAATCAATTCCTGTAATCGCTGCAATATAGATAATTGCTGACCATCCGAAGCTTTTCCAGATTCCCAAAATCCACTGCAGAACCCAGGTATGGTCCACATCACCAAGAATTCCCATAACAGGCGGCTGAATGCCAATTTTCTGCATCAGGACACTTACAAATCCATTTACAGAAAAGAAAGCAAAGGCAACACCATAAACAATGATCCAGCTGATAAAGTTTGGCAGTGTGGTTGCTGTCTGAACAATTTTTTTAAATCTGGAATTTTTAATTTCATTAAACATAATTGCAAACACTACCGGAACAGGGGTTGCCAGCAGACCCAGTGCACTAAGTGCCAATGTGTTTCTCAATACGCGCAGTACCTCTGACCGTTCTGTAAACAGCTTCTGAAAATTACTTAGTCCCACAAAAACCATACTGCCAAAATCCAGAAATTTCTGTCCGATTTTGTAATCAAATACGGAATAAATCCATCCAACCAGCGGAACATAGGAAAATGCAAATACATAAATTAAAAACGGAACCGCCAGAAGCAAATATTTGATTCCACGTAATTTTTTTCTTCCAATTCTCTCTGCCAATGCAGTTTCTGACTTTTTCACGCTCATAAAGCATACCTCCTTCTCTGCTAATAAGATAACGCAAAACGGAAGGTGTATTCCAGATACAACCTTCCGTTTTTTTGACATATCCTATTTAGTTAAAAGGTGGTGCTTTCACATTTAAAGAAATCTTACAAAAAATGGTAAAATCTTACGATTTTAAACAAGCCCCTGATGGAATTTCCCAAGGAATTCCTTCATTCTTACATGTTCTGATGAAAATACCTCTTCCGGAGTGCCTTCCACTGCGATCAGACCGTCATCCATAAAAATAATCCGGTCGGAGATATCACGAGCAAAGCTCATCTCATGGGTAACAATCACCATGGTAATATGCTCGGCTGCCAGATCTTTGATTACCTTCAGAATTTCACCGGTAAGTTCCGGGTCCAAAGCAGAGGTCGGCTCGTCAAAGAAAAGGATATCCGGATTCATGCATAAGGCTCTGGCAATGGAAACTCTCTGTTGCTGTCCGCCGGAAAGCTGATAGGGATAATAATTCTCCTTATCAGAAAGCCCCATTTTCTTAAGAAGCTCCCTTGCCTGCACATAAACCTCTTTTTTGTCTCTCTTTTGTACCTTAATTGGAGCGTCTGTAATATTTTTAATCACGGAAAAATGGGGAAAAAGGTTAAAATTCTGAAAAACCAATCCGATTTTTCCGTTTTTGATAATTTCGCCGCCGTCTGGTGTCTCCAGACCAGTGGCACAGCGAAGCAATGTAGACTTACCAGAGCCGGAGGGACCGATAATACTAAGAACCTCGCCCTTGTCTACTTCCAGGGAAATGTCACGGAGAACGTCCAGGGCTCCGAAACTTTTCTTTATGTGTTTCATTTCAAATAATTTCATATAGTGACTCCTTCTGGTTACCCGCACACAGTTTTACAATGTATATTCACTGCAGGTTGATGATAAATTATTAGCGGTAATAGTTCAGTTTTTTCTCTACTTTATCCATAATCACTGCTACCAGCAGGTTAAATACATAATAAAATACAGCCGCTACCACAAACGGCACCATCGTGGTCTGAGAGCTGGCAATCTGTTTCGCCAAAGTGAACATTTCAGCTACCGCTACAACAAACGCCAATGAAGTATCCTTTACCAGAGTGATTACTTCGTTGGTAATAGATGGCAAAATCCGTTTAAATACCTGGGGAAGAATGATGCGGAAGAAGGTCTGTGCTTTTGAGTAGCCAAGGATTCTGGCTGCTTCATACTGACCTACTGGCATGGATTCAATTCCACCACGGTAGATTTCTGCAAAATAAGCGGCATAATTAATTGCAAAAGCAATAAATACAGCGATCAGGCTGTAACCCATGGAAATTCGGATTCCAAAAATAAAATATGGTCCGAAATATACTACCATCAGCTGCAGCATAAGAGGTGTTCCGCGCATAATGGAGATATAAGCAGAAACGATCCATCTGATTATCTTTATTTTGGACATTTTACCCCAACAGACCAGAAGGCCAAGTGGCAGGGAAAATATAAGGGTTACAAAGAAAATTTCCGTAGTTACGGTCATTCCCTTTGCAAGCTGGCTTAACATTACACTAAAACTCATAGTTACTGTGTTCCTCCTGTTGATACTTGTGTTCTAAGGGATCGCATTTCACGTTTCATTTCATTCTATAATTCACATTCTGCGAATCAAGCTCCTTCTTTTGGAGCAGACCCCTTCTCGCTAAGAAAAGAGGGTGCGCCAGGTACCCTCTTTTTTACATATATTCTTGTTTATATTCTATGTGAATTATTCAGCCTCATCCTCAGCAGCATCTGCATCAGCTGCCTCATCAGAATCTGCATTTTCTTCTGCCGCATCTGTGCTCTCTTCTGTCTTATCAGCTGCTTCCTCATCTCCCAGGCAAAGCATGTCAACCACACCATACTGTTCAGCCAGCTTATCAATCTCACCTTCGTCGTACAGCTTCATAACCTCAGCCCATACGGTATCACGAAGCTCCTCATTTCCCTTGGCAAAGCCAATGCCGTACTGCTCGCTCTGGATCGGCTCGTCCAGAATCTTATATTTGCCCTCTTCTCTCTGAGCCAGCTGATATTTGGCAACTCCGATATCAACAGCAACAGCATCAGCTGCGCCAGAATCAATATTCATAAATGCGGTATTGTAATCCGGATTCTCTGTAAGGGATGCAAAACTGTCTGTCAGTTCTTTGTTATCCTCGCTGTTCAAAGCATCAAGTGCTGCAGATGCAGCCTGTACTACAACATTCTTCCCTGCCAGATCTGCCAGTGTCTCAATTCCGGAATCGGAAGTGACTACCATAACCTGCTCGTTATTCAGATATGGATCAGACCATGTATAATCATCCTCACGTCCATTGATGGTAAAGCCATTCCAGATACAGTCAATATTTCCGGAATTCAGCTCCATATCCTTGGAATCCCAGTTAATCGGCTTCTTTACAAGCTCCCATCCAAGATTATCACATACCTTCTGCGCCACATCCAGGTCAAAACCAACATATTCGCCACTTTCATCCATATAACCAAAAGGCGGGTACTCTGCATCAAATCCAACAGTCAGGGTCTTACTGTCGGCATCTGCATAAACAGTCACACCAGAGCAGATACCTGCTGCCACCAAGGCACTCATCATAATCGCCAGCATTCTTTTTTTCATAATATCTATCCTCCTGAAATCTAATTCTCATTATTTTAGTGCGTTTTCACTCTACCATGTTAAAGCATGGTTGTATGGTAGCATACGAAAGTAATTCTGTCAATATAGTTTTTGCAATTTGACGAGCAAGTTCCAGACAATAGTTACTGTTCACTCCGTTCACAGTAACGCGCTTCGCGATGCACAGAAATCATGCAAAGCATGATTTCGCGCCGCAATTCTCGGGTTTTCTGTGAACTTTGTTCACAAAAACACCTCGCGGAACGTTACCAGTGAACAGTAATAGCCAATACACAGCATTTGGACAATGGTTATTGCTCTAGCGAGCCATTTCAGGCGCGTTCTTAGCGTAGATGAAATCCAGCGCTTACGAAGACTTATGCGTGAGGGCTCTCCCGAACGCATTAGTCGCAGTTAGCGATTAGTTCATCGTAGCGTTGCGCCGGCGAGTGAGTAATAACCATTGTCCGAATGCGTCCGCCTTAAATAACTTTTCACTCACCAACCAACAAAGCACAGGTTCATCACGAACCTGTGCTCCTATGATACTCTCCAGTCAGCTTCTCCAGCATTTCATCCGCCTTCCCTGGTCTTATGCTGACCTCCTTTTTCTGCGCAAACTCATCCAATGCCTTTTTTAAAGTATCCTTCACTTCCTCCGATACATTCAGCTCCTTCAGCCTGTTCTCATACTCCTGCGGCTTCTTCACGCTGCGATAAGCAAGCAGATAGCAAACCAGCTCCTTAGGATCGCTCTGGGTAAGGAACGCCTCCCAGAAACACTCCATTGCTTTCTCCATCTGAAAAAGATAGCTGTACGCACATCCAAGGTTATGCCACACACTCATGGTCAGTCCCGGTCTTATCTGCTCCAGCCCTTCTTTTTTCAGAAGCTGCTGATACACCTTGATGGCACTTACATACATCTTATTCGCTACCAGGGCATCCCCTTTTCTCTTTTTTCGAAGAAGAGGTGCCTCCTGATCCAGCTTGGCAAGCTTTACATTCAATGCCTTCAGCTCATCGTAAGTAAGATAATTGATCTCCTTAAATACCGGATAAAGCACATCCTCCGCACTGGCAAATTTACCAAGATGAGGACGTAGCTTGGCTGCCAGCCTTGGCAGATCCAGTTCCTCGCTGATCCAGATACAGAGATTTTCATTTATAACAGAAGAATCCACCAGATAAAGATTGTGGTACAGAAAGTAGCAAAGCTCCTCCAGTGAGTAAATATTGGTATTGATACTCTCCACAAAAAACGGCTTGTCCGCCTTTTTTGTCTGACATAAAATATAACCGCTCATTTCCAGCCTCCTTTACCACTCTACCAGTTCGTCCCAGACCTTGCCGCTGGAAGGGAACATTTCTCCAAATCCAAGATCTTTTACAACAACGCGGCATTTCTTCTGTGACACATATGCAAGGGCCAGAGACAGTCTTGTAGTCTTATTGGGACGCTCAGGAAGTCCGGGCAGTCCCATAATTACTTTCTTCTTGTGCTTCTCGCCGAAGGTTCCAACAACAAAAACGAGCTCTGTTATATCATCCAGGATCAGCTCACAGCCAGCTTTACACTCATACCAGTTCTTACCAGCCTCAATAAGCGGGTAATATGCCGGTGCACCCATCACCCGCATTTCCATTCCCACATCTTTCAGCACAAGAGCAGGACTCATATAACGGTACCCCTTCAGGATCTTATCCTCAAGGCGCTCCTTTCCAGCTGCACATGCACCTTTTGCAAAAAGGTTATTTCCATAATAAACCTTTCTTCGCTGCATGCAAAGGCTTCCAATGGATATTTTCGCCCAATCCGGGCTGAATCCATATCCTGTGATCTGAATGCTGGAAAAAAGACCGGTTCCAAGAGTCTCCTTAATAAAATCACGGAAAGCCTCATCTCTGGCTTCCACGGCCTTCTCTCCCTCTTCCTCAGGTGCTGTAAGAGATGGGAGGACCGTCTTCTTCGGCTCCTCAAGGCGTACCAGCACCGGCCTTGTGCTGCTGTCCATAGTCAGCTGCTGAAACTTCACTTCATCCTGGTGAAAAGAATACCAGCCGATACTCCGGTTCCAGGTCTCTCTTTTCTGGGTAAGGGAATAATAATAAAAGCTCTCTCCATGGTCTATCAGCATGTACTGATTCTTCGAAAAACCAATGGCCTGGCAGGCTTTTTCCATATTTTTCACCTGGGGGTCCTCAAGCTCAGGACTTGTGATCACCAGACATTTTGTGTTTTTTACAAGATCTGCAACTCCCAGAAATTTCAGCATACCCTCCAGAAAAACCTGAAGCAGCTCCCATGGCTCCACCTGCTCTCCCAGAATCTGCACACTGTCTTCTTTCTTACAGATTCCATACAGGTCATCCACCATCTGTCCCCCTTTTTCCCGGGCAAAATAAACTGCCTCAAGACCAATGGTGTACTCTTTATGCTCTCCGCGCCTGCAAATACAGGTAGGTGCTTCAAACTCCTGAGCACCAACCTTCATGGACACAGAGCAGGGCTCCTCCCCTTTCCGGTCATAATAGCAGATCTGGGAATAATCTTTTCCAAAATCAATTCCTATGATCAAATCACGAATTTCATTCATATATTCAGTCCTCTTCTGTAATGACAAACATTTCTTTTACATACTGTTCCTGGCGGAAATACTGCTTCAGTCCCTGTTTCACCTCATGATGCTTGTCCAGTTTCCGCGCAGACAAAATCTGATTAATCATCTGGTACTTGCTGAATGGTGTACCTTCCACCTTACTCATTCCAAGTACCCGCTCTGGCGTTCTTTTGGTCTGTCCATTACATTCCTCTGAAAAATAATAATGCAAAATTTCCCCGTAAAACATGGTAAACGGCTTGGTAAAAATACCCTCATATACATTCTTAAGAGGCTCTGTCTTATATTCCAGCGCACGTCCAAGTCCGGTATCCAAAGCATATACAAGGGTTACCTTCGCCTCCGGGCTGGTGTGATATTCCACACATGTTTTATCATCCATCTGATACAGGCTCAGAATTTCCGGTGGAAGTCTGTGGAAGAAAGAAAATACCATTTCTTTGTCCATGCACATTTTCAGAAGCTCTTTTTCTATGGTAAGAAGAGCCTCTTTTCTGCTCTTTTCCCTGGAAAGCTCTTTAAACAAAGCCAGATAGCAGACTTCATTTACCATCCATTTCTGCATATATGCATTCAACAGACAGTTTTTCACAAAAGGACTCATGGTGTATTCTTTTACAAAAATGCCATAGGAAACATGGGTCAGATATCCGCTTACGATCCACTCCCTTCCGGAATGGCGAATGTAGGATTCCAGAACATGCTCTCCCTCCTTGCGGTAATCCGTGGTAAACATAAGAAGCTGAAGGATTTTTTCCTCCAGATCATAGGTATCCATTTCAAATCCCACAGCACTTTTCCAGATGGAAAACATTTCATCCACAGGTCCAAAACGATATTTCATAAGATATGTGAGGATCACCTCATCATAAAATCCATTTCTGTAAACATCAGATGCCAAAGCCAGAAGTTCCTCATCTTCCAGCATGTCGCAGCGCACGATCATGCGGCTCACCAGTTTCAGAAGGCTTCGCATGTCCACGCCCTCATAGCCGAATTCCTCCACAATGGCCTGTGCCTGGGAAAAAAGGCCGCGGCTTATAAGGACCACCAGAAGCTTCTGCCTGTCCACACGGGCGTATTCCCGATAATCCATCTGCTTTAAATATTGATCCAGATCTTCGCCAAATACATGCTCTGCATAATAATCCAGAATCCTGCGACGTACCTTCTGCTTATACTCCATGCAAAAAGCATCGGATTTGACCAGTCTTTGAAAAATATCCAGATTATCTTTGTCCAGTTCATGGCTTTCGCAATAATGAAGAAGCACACCTGGCTCGTCCACGCCAAGGGCAAGAACTTTTCTCACTGCCCCATCCTCATCCATGGTCTTCTTCAAGCTGTAATCTACAGTAGCACTGTATCTGCGCTGCTTGTCATCCTGAAAAAGGATAGCAGCATCTTCTGTATAAATTCTTGGATAAGCTACGCCCTGAACACAGGTATAAGTCTCCTCTGATTCCATCTGACTGTGACGAACGATCACATAGCGGACTTTTTTATCATCAAAATAAAGGCGGTGGGTAAACATTTTCTGCGCAATGGAATCTGCCGCCTCTTTTGTGCGAGGCTCCATCAGAAACTCCTGATATAAGACAGCATAGCTCTCATTCATTTTGCCCTCAGCCAGTTTTTTCCTGGCGAAATCCCGCATACCTGACATATAGCGCTGGTATGCTGCCGGCTCTTTTTCCTTATTTGCAATAATGCAGGAATAAATAAATGCCCGCTTGGAATCTCCAAGGGAATCGCTGTTGTAAGTAAAATACATGAGAAGAGCCTTTGGAAGCTCAATCCGTCTGGAAGTGTCCATAGTCTCCACATAATACTCATAAAGTCTTGTAAGACGCAGCCCATGCTCCACTGCCAGGGAAAACCAGCGGAAATATTCGGTCTTTCTTGGGTTTCCCTTCATCACATATTTGCAGATGGCTTCCAGGGTATCCTCTGAAGAATACTGTTCATAGCCCTTTGCCAATGCCTGATAAATACTTTCGTTATAATCTTTCTCATATCCGGAAAGATATGCAAGGCGCATTACCAGCTCCTCTGTAAGAAGGTTTCTTCTTGCCGCGAAGCGGAATACCTGCCCCCAGAAGCTGTTCAGCCTGTGAAGAAGAGTCATGTCCTTGCAGATGATCTTCCATGCTTCCAGATAGAGGAACGGACTCCTGCAGCCCTTGCCAAACTGCTCTTCCAGCACAAATAATGCCTTGGACGGAGTCTCCTTGTATGCAGGATCCAGCTTCAGCAGGATCCATAAAAGCGGAAAACTGTCACTTTTTTGCATGTAAAAATTGCGGATTCTGGACAGGGCGTGAACCTTGTCCTTATATAAACCGGTAAGCGTGCACAGATACAGATAAATTCCAGCAAACTCCAGATCATCTCTTGTATAGGATTTATCCTGATAGCTTTCCAGAAGAACTCTTGCTTCCTCATGATGGTTCTCCATGTAAAGAAGAAAGGCCTCATACATCTGGTATTCCGGATAATCACATCCGGACTGGTGAAGCTGGTTCAGAATATAGTGGCTGCTTGCACTCCAGGTGGAAAAATCCATCCAGCTGTTGACCCCTGGATTCTCCTTTCCCGCAAGACAGCTTGCCACAGCAGTCTCATAGCACAAGTAGGCCAGACAGTCTTTTTGAAGATCCAGTTTACTCTTCTCCTGAGTCAGACGGATATCTACATCCAGTTTACCACTTGTGGATGCAACAACGGTATAAGTAATCTCCTGATAAGGGCTTTTTACTATAATTTTGCCAAACTGATTGCCTTGTCTTAATTTCTCCTTGTGTACCAGATATTCCACTTCATAATGGCTGCCAATAAAATCTTCGTCTGTTACCACCTTGCGGGGAACTTCCAGAAACTCTCCAACAGCTTCCACATCAAGGCGCAGATGCCCCCATCCGCTTCTCTGAATATAAAAAGATTCTTTCAAAGAGTCTTTCAACTCATAGTATTCTTTGCCCACCTCTCTGGCACTTATGGTTACTTTTTCCTTCTTGCCTGCGGCAATGAGAAATTCTTCCAGATGCTGATATGTCACCGGCTGTCTGGACAGACCATAATAAAGTGTCTGGATCTTTTGATCCTCATTTTCCAGAATTCTGGTGAAGCTGGCATCTTTAAAAATACGGAATGCCTCTTTAAAATCATCCCGGGCAACTTTTACAAATTCGTCCAGATTCCCTACCACACCTGAAAAACTGCGTATTTCCTCTTTTTCGATCTCAATTTCAAAAGGAAGACGGGCCTCTCCAATATTTGTAGTAAAGCACAGCCATCCCTTCAGGTTTTCTCCGGGAGCAAGTCCTACCGTATCAATTCCAAGCGGGAGACGCACAGTAGTTCCTGAAATATGGTCCATTCCCGGTACCACCCGGCGGCTGGAGGAAGTAACATAACCGCGGATCTTCTGATTATCCTCTGTTCCAACGTACACTTCCCCTCTCTTCGTCTCCCCTGCTTTCATGGTCAGGGAAATCTTCTCCTTGGAAAAAAGGAGCTGGGGCTGTTCATATTCAAACTTTCCGTTTAAAAGCTGTTCGATCTTTTTTTTCAAAATCATTCACCTTACGTCTTTCGTGTTCTTGTTACTGTCCACAAACTTCACAGCAACACGCTTCTCAGAACATTGCTGCGGAACAGTAATCCTGTTACTCGCTGTCACTGCCTCTTTCGAACCAGAGCCTTTTTCAAACACGCTCCAGGCAGTTACTCTGACATTATTATAATGATTTTCACCCTTTATTTCAATGTAAAATATAAAAAGAATCCTGCCACGATTTTTTCGCAGTAAAAAAAAGGCAGCCAGGCACTTAAAGCCTGTATTTTTCATAGACTATATAGAAATCCCCTTTGAGGTAGCGATTTGAAGACATTTTTGAAACCTTTGACAATGGCCGAGGAGCAGTATTATCTTCAGCAGTACCAAAGGGGCGATATGGAAGCAAAAAATATTCTCATAGAACGTAACCTGCGGCTTGTTGCCCATGTAGTAAAAAAATATCAGGGAACAGATGTAGAACTGGACGATCTGATTTCCATTGGCACCATTGGATTAATGAAAGCCATCTCCACATTTGATTCCACAAAAGCAGCCCGGCTGTCCACATATGCTGGAAAGTGTATCAACAATGAACTGCTTATGTTATTCCGCTCCCGCAAGAAGCATTCCCGGGAAATCTCGCTGTATGAACCCATTGGTACAGACAAAGAAGGCAATGAGATCAGTCTTCTGGATGTAATGGAAGGACCGGCAGTGGACGTTGTGGAAGAGTATTCCACCAGAGAAGATATCCGTCATGTACTGGATTCCATGAAGTCTGTACTGTCTTCCAAAGAATATGAGGTGATCTGCTGCCGTTTCGGTCTCTTTGGGCAAAAGGAACAGACGCAGCGGGAAATCGCCAGGCACCTTCACATCAGCCGCTCCTATGTATCCAGAATTGAAAAAAACGCCCTGCAAAAATTGCGGACGCTTTTTCCTGAAAACGGGTAAAACACGCTCTGCGAGTTTTACCCCTGTGCTTATTTGTTACTGTTCACTCCGTGACCAGTAACGCGCTTCGCGATGCACAGAAATCATGCATTCGCATGATTTCGCGCCGCAATTCTCGGGTTTTCTGTGAACTTTGTTCACAAAAAACACCTCGCGGAACGTTACCAGTGAACAGTAATGATTATTTTCTGAATTGCTCTCAGACTTATGCTTCACTACGGCGGAGAATATCATAAACTTCTGCACCACCG